>OFFW01000600.1_pt1 | contig 25303 bp, 33 predicted proteins | sample 1521501 | NCBI WGS metagenome assembly OFFW01 (sample SAMEA3504107, study PRJEB24116) | mouse gut metagenome | biome: mouse gut; feature: mouse-associated habitat; material: faeces | place: Denmark | collected 2011
AAGCCTATTGTATCGACTATCTCCTATCTCACCCAGGCGCGGGGCTGTTCTTAAAACCGGGCATGGGCAAAACCTCTATCGCATTGACCGCGGCTGATCGGCTCCTGTATGACAGCTTCGAGGTTTCCAAGGTCCTGGTGATTGCCCCGCTCCGGGTGGCGGAGGATACCTGGAGCCGGGAGAGCGGGAAGTGGGACCACCTTCAGCACCTGCGCATTAGCCGGGTGCTGGGGAGTGCGGGGCAGCGGCAGGCGGCGCTTTACCGCAAAGCGGACGTGTACTGTATCAACCGGGAAAACGTGGATTGGCTGGTACGGTTCTACGGCAGAAATTGGCCCTTCGACTGTGTGATTGTGGACGAGTTATCCAGCTTCCGCAATCCCAGCGCCCAGCGATTCAAGGCGCTGCGGAAGGTGCGGCCATTGATAAAGCACCTGTGGGGGCTGACGGGGACTCCCCGCCCCCGGAGCTTGCTGGACCTGTGGGCCCAGGTGTATTTGCTGGACCAGGGAGCGCGGCTGGGCAAGACCTTCACCGAGTACAAAAACCGATTCTTCATCCCAGGGCGCCGGAATGGGTATGTCATTTATGAGTGGCTTCCCAGGCCGGGAGCGTCGGACGAGATTTACCGCCTGATCTCTGATATTTGTATCAGTCTGGAAACCAAGGGCAATGTGAAAATGCCGGAGCTGATAGAAACGGTGCGGCCCGTGGTCCTGTCCCCGGCGGCCCGGGCGCAGTATGACAGCCTGGAACGTGACGCGATCCTGGCTTTGGAGGGAACGGTGATTGACGCGGGGAGCGCGGCGGCGGTCAATGGGAAGCTGATGCAGATTGCTGGAGGCGCTGTCTATGACGAAGATCACCGCGTCCATGAGCTGAACACGGAGAAGCTGGACGCCCTGGAGGATATTATCGCGGAGGCAGACGGGGAGCCGGTCTTTGTGGCCTATCGGTATCAGCACGAGCGGGATAGGATACTGGCCCGCTTCCCCCAGGCGGTGCAACTGAAGGACAGCGATACCATAGCCGCCTGGAACCGGGGCGAGATTCCCATTCTGCTGGCCCATCCCGCCGGGGCTGGGCATGGGCTGAATCTTCAGGACGGCGGACACATCATCGTATGGTTTGGCCCGACCTATGACTTGGAGCTGGACGAGCAATTCACGGACCGTCTGTACCGGCAGGGGCAGAAGTTCACCACCAGCGTGATTTATCTGGTGGCGGAGGGGACTGTGGAACAGGACGCTATGGCCGCCCTGCGGGAGAAGGCCGACGGACAAAATGCTATGATGGCCGCGATTCGGGCCAGAATCAAGAAATACATTGGGGAGGGACCTGATTATGGCAAGAAATAAATATCCTGGGCACTGTTACTGTTGCGGGCAGTGGATTGAACCCGGCTACGGCCATTTTGAGAGAATCCGCAATCCAGCACGGGGAGCCCCTAAGTGGCGTATCAAATGCGTCAAGTGTGCCAGTGGCAGAGTGCTGACAGATAAGGATCCCGGTGTGATCTGGGCGAAGAAAGCGGCTAAAGAGGCAAGGAGGGTTTGACTATGAGCAGCATTGTGATGGATAAGGAAACGATTTTCACCGATGAGCTTATCCGGGAGAATGCCCGGTTGACAATCCAGCATGAGGCGGATCACGAGCGTATTCTGGCGTTGCTCGATCTGGTGAAACAGCTTGAACAAGAGAACAGTGAACTTTCCAGCCGGGCCGAGCAGACGGAGGGTGACCTGGGCCTGGTGGCGGCAGGGCTGGAGCGAGAGAAGGTTCTGTCCTCCAAGCTGGACCAGGCTATCCAGGATTTACACTTCGTAATGGCAGGCGGCGACGCCTGTGCGATTTGCAAAAACAAGTGCCTGATGGGTACGGCGGACGCCTGTGCACCGCGCTGGAAAGGCTTGGATGACTGAGAGGAGGGAGTGGATTGATGGGGGGTGAGTTCCCAGGGAAGCTGAGGAGGCTCAGGGAGCTGAGGGGCATCAGCCGGAGAGTTTTGGCAGATTTCTGCGGGCTGAGCAAAAGCGCGGTAGCACGATACGAGCGAGGGGAGCAGGAGCCTACGATCCGCGTAATCTGCCGGATAGCGGATTACTTCGATGTCTCAACGGATTACCTTCTGGGGCGGAAAGAAAATTTATGAAGTGTCCCGGATACGGGACACGGCCCTCAAAATCTGCTGTACAATTACCGTGTAGGGCTATACCATGCGCGGTAATTTTTTGATTTGAGAGGTGAGGCAGCGTGGCCCGCGGAAAGTTTGAATATTGGTTGACTGAAGACGGGCTGACGCTGTTGAAGGGATATTCCCGGCGCGGATTGAACGATGAACAGATAGCCGCAAAAATGCACATAGCTCCGTCTACGCTCTATGAGTGGAAAAAGAAGTTCTCGGAGATTTCGGAGGCCCTAAAAGAGGGGAAAGACCTTCCGGACATCAAGATGGAAAACGCCCTGTATGAAGCCGGGATAGGCGGAAACGTCACAGCAATGATTTTCTGGCTGAAAAACAGGCTTAAAAGCGATTGGAAGGACAAGCCTGTGGAGGATGCCCAGGTCGCCGCCCTGGAGACGGCCATGCGGGCCCTGGCGGATATTATCGAGAAGCCAACACAGGACCGAAATATTGAGGATTTTGAGTGATGAACATTCCAGCCCCATTTTCAGAAAACCAAAACGCTTTCTTTTGGCGCTGCTTCAACAGCTGGCTTAACGTGGCGGAAGGCGGTAAGCGCGGCGGAAAAAACGTCCTTATCACCCTGGCCTACTGCGCCATTCTAGAGAAGCACCCGAGCAAGATACATTTGATTGCCGGAGTCTCTACATCTACGGCACGGCTGAATATCCTGGACTGCGACGGCTACGGAATGCTGAACTTCTTTGAGGGACGCTGCCGTCCAGGCCAATATCAGAACCGGGACTGCCTGTATGTGCGAACGCCAACGGGTGAAAAAATCGTTCTTGTATCCGGCGGGGGAAAAGACCGGGATGAGCGGCTCATTAAGGGGAACACATATGGCACCGCCTATATCACCGAGGCCAACGAGTGCCATCCGAATTTTATCCAGGAGGTTTTCGACCGAACGATTTCCAGCCCGGACCGGAAGGTATTCCATGACCTGAACCCTAAGGCACCCGGTCATTGGTACTATGACATTCTGGATTTCCACGAGAGGCAGCAGGATGTTGATTTGCGCTATGGGTATAACTACGGTCATTTCACCATAGCGGACAATATGAGCATCTCCGATGACCAGCTACGCCGGATTCTCAAAACATACGACAAAGACAGCACGTGGTACAAGCGGGACATTTTGGGTCAGCGGTGCATTGCGGACGGCCTTGTGTATCCTATGTTCACTGAAGAGAAGATAGAGCTGGACGCAGAACGCCAGTACCGCAAATACATGATCTCCATGGACTATGGCACCAGAAACCCCACGGCGATGATTCTGTGGGGCTTGTGCGATGGAGCGTGGTACGGGTTCAAGGAATATTACTTCAACAGCCGTGTGGAGATGACCCAGAAAACGGACCAGGAGTATTACGATGATCTGTGCAAGTTCGCCGGCGGCCTGCCCATCGACCATATCATAATTGACCCGTCGGCGCTGTCCTTTATCACGCTGGTGGAGAAAAAGCGTCGGTTCAAGGTCTGGGACGCTGACAATGACGTACTGGACGGCATCCGGCACACGGCGCAGTGTATTTCTGACGGCACGATCAGGATCTGCAAGAGCTGCGAGAACACCATCAAGGAATTTGGTCTGTATTCCTGGGATGAGGACGCCACAGAGGACAGGCCGGTCAAGGAGAACGACCACGCGATGGATGCTGTCCGCTACTTCGTCCAGACCACGGGCATTTGGAACAAAAAGAGCGGCAGGACGCTGTTTTGATGGAGAGGGGGTGTCAAGATGAAAACCTATCAGGACTTGGAGACAATCGGCCTCTCTGAAAAAAAGCGTATGGACTTTATCCGCGCCGTGGTGAATGAGCATAAGAACAGCGCGGATTATCAGATTGCGTCTGACGCTGAGTTGTACTACGCCAAGCAAAACCCAACGATTTCAAAGGCCCAAAAGTACGTCTACGAGGAGGACGGCACGAAGGTACCGGACATTTGGAGCAGCAATTACAAACTGACACACGGCTTTTTCCGGCGGTTCGTACTCCAACAGGTGCAATATGTTCTCTCCAACGGTGTGACCTTCCAGAAGAAGGAGGCGAAGGAGAAGCTGGGGGCCGATTTTGACAACCGCTTGCAGGAGCTGGCGAAGAAGGCCATGACAGACGGCGTTTCCTTTGGCTTCTGGAACCTTGACCATCTGGAGGTGTTCCCGTTCGCCGACACGCCCAGGTCTCCCGGCTTTTCCCCGATCTACGACCGTGACAGCGGGCTTTTGCGGGCGGGAGTGCGGTATTGGTGTACCATCGACAGCGGCGGGACCACAAGCGGCAAAACGGAGCGGTTCACGCTCTATGAGCAGGATGGGTATACCGATTATATCCGGCGCGAGGGAGAGGACATGGAGCCAATGGGGCCGCGCAAGCCGTACAGCGTGACCACACGGGCCAACGGACTGGGTGTTGTGGAGAGCGTCACAGGCGAGAACTACCCCGGATTTCCCATCATCCCAATGTGGGCAAATGACCTGAGGGAATCTGAAATTATCGGCATCCGCCCCTCCATCGACTGCTACGACTTTATTTCCTCCGACCTTGCCGGGGATATTTCCGACAGCAACGGTTATTTTTGGACGCTGAACAACGCCCAGGGCATGGATGACGTTGACCTTGTGAAGTTTGTCAAGAAGATGAACTTGGTAAGGGCGGCGGCATTGGGGCGGGATGTAACGGCGGAGGCCCACACGCTGGAGATCCCGGTTGACGCCGCTATGCGGATGCTGGAAAAACTGCGCTCTGATATGTACGATGACATGATGCTTCTGGACACCGCAAAAGCGCTTACCAGCGACATGACAGCAACCGCGATCCGGTTTGCTTATCAACCTCAAGACGACCGAAGCGGCGATTTTGAATACTGCATCCGGGACTTTATTTCCCGCCTGCTGGCACTGCTGGGCATTGACGATAAACCGGCGTTCTCTTGGAACAGGATTGCGAACCAGACGGAGGAAATTCAAGCCATTTTGATGCTCGCTCCACACGTTACCCGCGAGTACCTTGTGAAAAAACTGCTTGCTATTTTGGGGGATTCTGACCTTGTGGAAGATATGCTCAATCAACTGGCGGCGGAGGACTTGGGCCGCTTTGACGAGGGTAACGCTGGTAACAGCGAAGCGCCATCCACAGAGGAGGCTATTGAAGCTGCGGAGGAGGCCGCGGGTAAAACGCTGAACGGTTCCCAGACCTCCAGCCTTATTACCGTAATTAAGGGCCTGAGAACCGGCGATATCACCGAGGGGCAGGCAGTGCGGATTCTCACAACGTCCATCGGCGTGACGCGGGAGGAAGCTTCGGCGATTATCCGGGGTGAGGAGTGATGTCAAAGAAGCCGGACTTCGGCCACCGACTGACCGACCAAGCGCTTTGCGCCCTGGAAAAGCGCATCGCCGCCGAATACCAGAAGGCGGCCAGTGAGCTGACCGGGAAAATTGATGCCTACTTTGAGAGCTTCAAAAAGCGGGACGCGGAACAGCTCCAGCTGATGCAGGACGGCAAAATCACAAAGCAGCAATACACCCAATGGAGGCTTGCCCAGATCGGACGCGGGAAGCGGTTTGAGGTCCTGCGGGACCGGGTGGCAGAGCGGATGACCAAAGCGAACGAGGTCGCCGCCGCATACATAAATGACCGGACCCCGGGCATTTACTCCCTGAACCGCAATTACGCCGCCTATACCATTGAGCAGCAGGCAGGGCAGGATGTGGGCTTCGATCTATGGGACGAGCAGACTATCCGCCGCCTGGCTATGGAACAGCCTGACCTTATGCCTTACTACCCGCCGAAGCGGGCGGTGAAGCGGGGGATTGACCTGGCCTGGGGCAAGCGGCAGATTACCGCCCAGGTCACCAGCGGCATCCTGCAAGGGGAGAGCATCAAGCATCTGGCGGACCGCCTCCAGACCAACATCCCAAACATGAACCGCACCAGTGCGATCCGTGCGGCGCGGACCGCCGTTACCGGAGCGCAGAACGCCGGCAGGTTGGACAGCTATTTACGCGCGGAGGAGATGGGCATTCCACTTAAAAAAGTGTGGATTGCCACACTGGACAACCGTACCCGCCATAACCACGCTGTGGCAGACGGGCAGACCGTGGAGGAGGACAAACCGTTTACCGTCGGCGGCTATGAGTTGATGTATCCAGGAGACCCCAATGGGCCGGGACATGAGATTTATAACTGCCGGTGTACAATGATTGCCAAAGTGGAAGGCGTGGATATGAGTGACGCAAAACGCCGGGCCAGAAATCTGGAAACCGGCGAGAGCGAGCTTGTTGAGGATATGACCTATGCGGAGTGGGCAGGGTGGAAAAAAGATACGAAACAGGTTGCAAGTCTGATTGATGCTGGTATAATAGAAATAGTAGCACCGGTAGCCGTGCCGGTTGCATTTCGGCGGTTTGAGACAGGCGATGCGGTCAATGGCTTCTTCTACTATGACAGCGAAGAACGCGGGGCACTGCAAAAGGTTCGTAGTGAACATGGTCAATGGATAAAAAGCCTTTCCAAAGATGAGGTGCAGGCAATTAGAAGTTATACAGCAAATGGCTATAGTAACATCAACGGGTATTGGCGCAGGGTCAGCGGATGGGAAACTATTCCCGCTGATAAGGTTGAGGATGCCAGCAGACAAATTGACGCGGCTATTTCAAGGTTCCATCTGAAGGAAAGCATTACCGTGCAGCGCGGTCTCGATGATTTCTACGGCAGTTGTCTTGTTGGACCCGGAGAATGGAACGATATCCATGAAATCGTGGGAATGACCTATCGCGATTTGGGCTATGGGAGTTCTACTGCGCTTGTGGGGAATCGCGTTGCCACAGCAAAACCATATTTGCTTGAAATTGATATTCCGGCTGGAACGGGGCGCGGTGCATATGTCAATAAACTTGCTGGACAGTATGAGGATAAGGAATATGAGTTTCTGATTGCGCGGGGCAGCAAATTTGAAATTACTGATGTCGTTATTAACGAGGAACCAATACCGCCACAGACTATAATCAGGATGAGGATGATTGTTGATGAGTAAGCTAGAACATTTCCCATTTTATATTAACTATATGGATGTTGATCTTTACTGTTTCTGGTTAATTGATACTTTTGGAGAGGATTCTGCGTTTATACAGTTGCTTGATGATAATAATTTTTCGGACAAATGTGACAATCCCGAGAAATACAAGATAAACGCCGATGAACTGCTTTTAGAAATCCGCCAGTGCCTTGTAGACAGTGGCTTTGAAGAAGAAGTCGCCGCTTGTGATCAAGCGTTCGCGGCGGAGAGAGCAGATAGAGGGATGGTGAATCCATATATCCCGATGCACGAACGCTGGGAGATGGACAATGTGCGTTGAGATCACCGACAACAGTAGCCTTGTCAAGGAGGAGATGGAGACCGTTGTGCTCCGCGCCCTGGAGAAATGCGGGCTGACGGCGGAGGGGTATTCAAAGATGCTGTGCCATGTGGATACGGGCAATCTCCGCAACAGTATTACACACCAGTTCCAACCGTCCGAGACAGCGGTGTATATCGGCAGCGCAAGCGAATACGCCGCCTATGTGGAGCTGGGCACCGGCAAATACTACCCCGGCGGACGGCCTACCCCGTGGATGTACCAGGACGCGAAAGGGAACTGGCACCTAACCCACGGCCAGCGGGCTCAGCCGTATTTGAAGCCAGCTGTGGCCGACCACGCAGCGCAGTACAAAGGAATCATTGAGGGGGAGCTGAAGAATGGATAAAAAAACCATCAACGCGATAGAAAAAGCCCTCTCCAGCGGGTTCCGGGTGGAACTTCTGAGGGATAAAGACGGAAACGTCATCGTTCAAACGATCAGCCGAAAGCAGCTGAAAACCTAATATCACTCCCACGGCGTAAATGATCGCCGGGAAGGACCGAATGAGGTCAACTTGTAAGGATTTCTTACAGGTTGTCCTCTTTTATTTTAGTAAAACCCGCGAGACACTGCGGTTTTTATAAATCAATCAAAGCGGCGAGACACTGCCGCCCGAGACAAAGGAGATTGTAACTATGGCGTTTTCTATCAAACAGGTAAAAGCGAAGCTCCAGGAGTACGGTGTTCCTGCTGAAAATCTGGATTCGGCGGCTGAGTATTTTTGCTCCGCCCACAAGACGGATTTGGACGCGATCAAGGAACAGCGTGACACGTACAAGGCTGACGCCGAGACACTGGCTACAGTTCAAAAGGAGCTGAACGACTTGAGAGCGGCCCAGCCGGACGGCTGGAAGGACAAGCACGACGCCCTCAAAAAGGAATTTGAGGACTACAAGAAGGGTGTGACGGCGAAGGAGGCCAAAGCCGCCAAAGAAGCGGCGGCGCGGGTTTACTACGAGAGCAAGGGCATCACCGGCAAGAGCCTGGATATCGCCATGCGGGGCAGCGGGGCGGAGATTGCGGCCCTGGAGCTGGGCGAGGACGGCAAGATTAAGGATGCCGCCGCCCTGGAAGCCCTGGTGAAAGGCGACTTCTCCGGGCTGGTGAGCACCACCACGACCACCGGCGCAAATACCGCCAATCCGCCCGCCGTATCCGGCGGCAAAAAGAGCATGGATGAAATCTACAAGAAGGACGACAAGGGCCGCTATGTTTATTCCGCCGCCGAACGGCAGCAGGCCCTTGCCGAGAGCATGGCGCAAAACGAATGACGAAAGGAGCCCCAATTATGGCTGTGAAAACCAATGTAACCACCACCACGCAGTTTACTACCCAGGCCCGTGAGATTGACTTTGTCACCCGCTTTACGGACAACTGGGACGCGCTGCGCACCATCATGGGCATTATGCGCCCTATCCGCAAGGCCCCCGGTACCAAGCTGGTGTCATATAAGGCGTCCATGGACGGCGAGCTTCAGGGCGGCGCCACCGTGGCGGAGGGAGATGAGATTCCCTTCACCAAAATGAAGGTGGAGCCGGTTTCCTACGGCGACATCGAGGTGGCGAAGTACGCCAAGAGTGTGACCATTGAGAGCGTCGCCAAGTACGGCGCAGACGTGGCAGTGGAAAAGACGGACGACGCTTTTATCGTGGCCCTCCAGAACAAGGTGCTGGGCGACTTCTACGCTTTCCTGAACACTGGGAGCCTGTCTGTGATCGAAAGCACCTGGCAGCGTGCGCTGGCGATGGCAAAGGCCGCTGTTCTGGACAAGTTTGCGGGCATGGACAAGGACGTGACCGAGGTTGTGGGCTTTGCGAACATCATGGATGCTTACGACTACCTGGGAGACAAGGAGATCACCGTTCAGACCGCCTTCGGCCTGAACTATGTGGAGAACTTCCTGGGCTATAGCACCCTGTTCCTGATGCCTGAGAAGTATATTGCCCGGAATAAAGTGATCGCCCTGCCTGTGGAGAACATCGACCTGTACTACATCGACCCAGGCGACAGCGAGTTTGGCAAGCTGGGCCTGAACTACACCGTGCAGGGCGAAACCAACCTGATCGGTGTCCATGTGGAGGGCGATTACTCCCGCGCCACCGGCGATATGTATGCCCTGATGGGCATGAAGCTGTGGGCGGAGTATCTGGACGGCATCGCCGTTGCGACCGTACAGGCGGCAGGCGGCGCGCCTGTACAGGCGGCATCTGCGAAGGCTGCCGGTAAGTAAGGAAGGGGGGCGGCACAATGCTGGAACAAATCTTGATGGAAATTCATAACTGGTTCCGGGTGCGGGATGAGTTAGATGGAATTCACCCCGGGACCTACACCATCGAAGGCGGCGGCATCGTGCTGCCCTTCCTTGCCCCCAGCCAGTATTTCCGCATCATGGGCAGCGTGTTCAATGATGGTTTGCACCGCTATGGCCCAGATATGGAGGCCCTGACAGATGAAACCTTTGAGGGGACTGTCTGGGCCCTGGCCGTGCCCAAAGCCCTGGTAGAGTTGGCGGGGGAAGTTGAGGCTTGGCAGAAAAAGTATGGAGAACGCGCCGCAAGTATGTATTCGTCTGAAAGCCTTGCGGGCCAGTACAGCTATACAAAGGACACAGAATCGTCCAGCTGGCAGGCGGCATTCCGAGCCCGGCTGGACCCGTACAGAAAGCTGAGGGAGATTTGACATGAACCTTTTACAAGAGTTCGCCGTCCCTTGTGTGCTGATGGAGAAACGGCGCGTGCCAGATGGCGCGGGCGGCTATATCACCACCTGGGAGGAGGGGGCGGAGTTTGAGAGCTTCCGGTACCTGGACACCAGCATGGAGGCCCGCAGAGCCCAGCAGGAGGGCATGAAGAGCCTTTATTCCGCACTGGTGCAGCGAGACTTCCCGCTGGAGTACGGGGACGCGTTCAAGGACAAGACCACCGGCCTGACCTACCGCGTGACCTCCAACCCGGACGAGAAGAAAGCGCCGAAATCGTCCACGTTCGACTTGAAGTATTTCACGGTGGAAAGGTGGGCGCTGCCGCAGTGACCAAAGACGAAGCCCTCTACCGCTTTTTCTCCGGGTTCGGTATCCCGGCCTATCCGGATACCGCCGTACTGAACGAGAACGGCGAGCCGGACGTGGTGCTGCCCTACCTGACCTACACACCCGTCTTTGATGCCTGGGGCGGGGAGCCGGTGAGCCTGACCGTCAACCTGTGGTACCGGACGGAGAGCGAGGCTGTGCCCAATGCAAAGGCCAGGGAGCTGTCGGAGGCCATTGGGTATGGCGGCGTGCGCCTGCGCTGTGATGAGGGGCTGATCTGGTTGAAACGAGGGGCGCCCTGGTGTCAGAATCTGTCTGACGAAACGGACCTGGCAATCAAGCGGCGGTACATCAATGTGACTGCCGAATATATGACTTTTTGCTGAAAGGAGCAAACGCATGAAATACACACAAATTCCGGTTGAAACCTTCAATCAGCTCCAGATCAACGCCGGAATGCTGCTGAACAAGTTCGACCCTGCAACTCCTCCCGCAGAGGAGGACAAGCTGGGCGCGACCACCGGCGGCATCAACTTCTCCGCCACGCCTACATTTTCTGACTTCGGCGAGGATATCGACAACTGCCCCAAAAACACCCTTGAGCTGAAACGCCAGGATGACGTGGAAGTTAAGCTGTCCGGCACGTTCGTCACCATCACCACGGCCGCCTGTGCCCGCCTGATTGGCGCTGCGGAGGTCAGCGGAGAAAAGGTGACTCCGATCCGAGACCTCCGCCTGACTGACTTCCAGGACCTCTACTGGGTGGGAGACTACGGCGCGACTGATGGCAGCTACATCCTGATCCATGTCATGAATGCCCTGTCCACCGGCGGCTTCAAACTCCAGAGTACGGACAAGAAAAAGGGCCAGTTTGCCTTTGAGTTCACCGGACACTACTCCATGAAGGCCCAGGACGTGGTACCTTATGAGATCGCCATTGTGAGCAAGACCGAAGAGGAGGAACCCTGATGAAACTGTCTGAGCTGAGCACTGATAAGGCTTTGGACGTGCTGTGTGAGCTGACGCATCATATCAAAAATATCACAGACGATGAGGCGGCGACTTCCTCAATTGGAAAAGTTCTCGACGATGGTCAGGGGCTGAACCTTTACGGACGCTTCATGCTTCTCGCCGGGTGGGTCGGAGATTTCATCCCCGTCCTTCTGAGAACACATAGGGCGGACGTGTACGGCATTCTGTCCGTCATGAACGAGCGGCCCGTGGAGGAGATTGCGTCCCAAAAACTCATTGACACGATGGCGCAGGTCCGGGAACTGTTCCAGGATGAGGATTTTGTCTCTTTTTTCAAATCGTCCGCGCCGCAGGGGCAGATCGAACAATCTGCGCCCTCTGCGGCCTCCCCCGCCTGAGAGCAAGGGCGCTCATCACCGCGCTTCCGGCTATCATCAAGCGGGATATGAACCGGCGGGCTTATGAGGTGTATATGACGGATTCCATTCGGGCCATGATCGGCGCAAATGACCGCTATATGGATTGGATTGACCGAAAGCCGCAGGATACCCGTACCGGGGACGATATCGACCGGGAACTGTCCCGGAAATTCGGATGGGAGGTGAAGTTCGGTGAATCTGTTTGAGCTCTACGCCACCATAGGAATCAAAATGGATGAGTTTGAACGCGGCCTTGAAAGTGCGTCGGAAAGGTTTGAGTCGTTTTCGTCTGGGATTAAAAATGTGGGAGAGAAAGTATCAAACGCCGGCGGAACCCTAACAAAGACAATCACGCTCCCTGTTGTCGGCCTTGGTACGGCGGTCCTAAAAACCGGCATGGACTACGAGGCCGGGATGAGCAAGGTACAGGCCATTTCCGGGGCGACCGGTGATGAAATGACTTTGCTGGGCCAAAAGGCGATGGAGATGGCTGCAAAGACCAAGTTTTCCACGGCGGACAGTGCCGAGGCATACCAGTACATGGCAATGGCCGGATGGAAAGCCGGGGACATGGTGGATGGTCTGGCGGGAATCATGAACCTCGCTGCCGCCTCTGGGGAAAACCTCGGGACCACCTCCGATATTGTCACCGATGCTCTAACCGCTTTCGGGCTGAAAGCGAGCGATTCCGGGCGGTTTGCCGACGTGCTGGCCGCCGCGTCCAACAATGCGAATACCAATGTGTCCATGCTGGGTGAGTCCTTCAAATATGTAGCCCCTGTGGCTGGCGCTATGGGGTACTCTGTGGAGGATGTGTCTGTTGCCCTGGGCCTTATGGCAAACAGCGGTATCAAAGCGTCTCAGGCCGGCACATCCCTCCGGTCGGCAATGACCAATATGGCGTCTCCCACTGAAAATATGGCAATTGTCATGGATAAGTATGGAATCTCCCTTACAGACGCGGATGGGAAAATGCTGTCTTTTGCAGAGGTCATGGGGCTACTCCGCGAAAAGATGGGTGGGCTGGATGAGGCGACCCAGGCTTCCGCCGCCGCTATGCTGTTTGGAAAAGAAGCCATGTCGGGGATGCTGGCCATTATCAATGCCGCTCCGGAGGATTTCGACAAACTGACGGAGGCAATCAATAATTCTGCCGGGACGACCGAGGAAATGGCTTCTATCATGCAGGACAACGCCGCCGGAGCGTTTGAACGGCTGAAATCAGCGGTAAATGTTCTGTTTACACAAATGTCAGAGCATCTTATCCCCGCGTTTACGGCAATCGTTGAAAAAGTGACCGAGGTTATCAACTGGTTCGGAAGCCTGGATGAAGGAACGCAAAAGCTGATCCTGACCATTGCGGGTATTGCTGCCGCAGTGGGTCCGGTTCTGATTGTAATTGGGAAAATTATCACAGCTATTGGCACCATCAGCGGCGCGGTCAGCGGTGTTGTCGGTGTTGTCACGAAGGGCATCACGTCAATTATCGGTATCGGCGGGAAGCTGATGGGCGGTATCAAATCGCTTTTCGCCCTCATCATGGCCCACCCGGTTGTGGCTGTAGTTACCGCCGTTGTTGGCGCGGTCGTCCTGCTTTATACAAAATGCGAGTGGTTCAGAGATGCGGTCCATGCCGTCATTGAGGCTGTTGTTGGCTTTTTCAAGGGGGCCTGGGAGGCGGTTGTGTCGGTGTGGAACGCCGCCGGTGAGTTCTTTAGCGGCATCGTAGGCGGCATAAAAGGCGCTTTTGACGGAATAGGGGAATTTATCGGCGGGCTGTTCAAATCGGCCTGGGAAGCTGTAAGGTCTGCCTGGAACGGCGCGAAAGAGTTCTTTTCTGGAATATGGGAAGGAATTAAATCCGTATTTTCCACGGTGGCCGAGGTGATCGGCGGTGTGTTCGGGACCGCGTGGGAGATGGTACAAAACGCCTGGAACGGTGCGAAGGAATTCTTCTCCGGCATCTGGGATGGTATCAAGTCCGTATTTTCCGCAGCGGCGGAGGTGATCGGCGGCGCATTCCAGGCCGCGTGGGAGGCCGTGAGCGGAGCATGGGACGCGGCGGCTGAGTTCTTCAGCGGCATCGCCGCTGGTATCCAGAGCGTATTTGAAACTGTTACAACAGCGATTGGAAGCGCGTTTTCTTCCGCTTGGGAGATGGTGCAGAGCGCATGGAGCGCGGCTTCTGACTTCTTCTCCGGCGTCTGGGAAAGCATCAAAAGCGGCGTTGGAGCTGCCGGCGAAAAGATCATCGGGGCACTAAAGGGCGCGTGGGATGCTGTAAAGTCTGCCTGGGATGCCGCTGCCAGCTTCTTTTCCGGTATCGCCTCAAAGATCATCGGCGCTTTTACCGGCATTGGCGGTAAATTCCTGGATATCGGCCGCAACATCGTGAATGGCATCAAGAACGGCATAGCGGGGGCCTGGGACTCGTTTATGGGCTGGCTTGGCGGAAAAATCGGCGGAATCGCTTCGGGGGCTAAAAAAGTACTTGGGATCAAATCACCGTCCCGGGTATTCGCCGGTATCGGTGAAAACATGGTCCTGGGCCTTGCCGAGGGCTGGGACGACGAATACGACGGCATTAAGCGGAAAATCGAGAAAGGCCTGAACTTCGAGACTGCCACCGTCGGAGTGAACGCCAGCTATACCGGCGCGGCCCCCTACGGCGCACATGGAGCCGCAGGATGGACCGGAAACGGTATGGGCAGCACTACGGTCAATATCTACTCCCCCGAGGCCGTGGACGGCGTACAGGCTGCCAGGGTGTGGAAGAAAGAAGTCCAGAAGATGGCGCTGGCGTATATATAAGGAGGCCCCGCATGGTAGAAGAGATCAAAATCGTGTCCCTGTCTGGCCGGGGTTCCATCTTTATGAAGAGCCGGGAATATTTCGGCTACTGGCTGGACCGGCAGAACACCACATGGGGCCAGGTGGAGGGCCAGCACCAGACCTACGGATACCTGAACCAGGTGGGGGAAAGTATCGTCTCCACCACCGTCAGGCCCCGCCCGCTATCCATCACCGGGTGGGTGGTGGACGGGGGCGGGCAGATACAAGACCGCTGCGACCGGCTGAACGCTTTTATTTCCCCGGTGGAGGACTACACCCTGGAGGTTAAGGGGAAGAAAATCAACTTCCGCCCCGACTGCTCCATTGTATACAGCCGGGAGTACATGAAAAACAACGAGAAAGTGCGGCGGTTCCTCATTCAAGGCACCTGCCCTTACCCGCTGTTCACCGACCTGGAGGACACCGTGGTCCCGTTTGACAAAACGGGAAAGATGTTCCATTTTCCCACGGACTGGGGGCGGGAAAAGCCGCTGGTTTTCGCCGTGACCGGCAAGGCGTACAACGTCACGGTGAACAACCGGGGCGGCTTCTCAACGGGCTTTATTGTCCGTGTCCAGTTTTCCGGGGAGGTGCGAAACCCAAAAATCTGGAATATGACAACGGGGAAATTTATCGGCGTGAACCGGGCCTTTTCCAGAGGTGAACAGATGGAAATCTGCACCATCTCAGGCAGCAAGCGCATGACGCTGCGGGATGAGTTCGGGAAAGCCGTTGACCTTATCAAGTACCGGGACTATCGGTCCAGCTTTGACACGCAGCTTCAGTCTGGGGCGAATTTGATCGCCATTGACTGCGAAGACCCGGATCAGCGAAACAGCATGGACGTGACGCTGTACTACACGCCGCTTCATCTGGAGGTGGAGTAATGGACCTAAAAATGGAGGTTTACACGCCCCAGCTTGATCTTTTGGGGATGCTGGAGGCTCACCGCTCAGTCGTCTGGGAGACAAAGGCGTTTGGGGCGGGGTCTTTTTCCGTGGACGCGCTCATTTTGCCGGAGGCCAAGTCTCTCCTGGTGCCGGACAACGTCCTTTGGATAGAGGGCGATACTGCGGGGGTTGTGGAGTATGTGCAAGAGCGATCCGGGAAAGATGGGCCATACATCACCGTAAAAGGCCCTGACCTGACCGGGATTTTGGGGCAGAGAATCCTTTGGGGCCGCTATGACCTCAAGGGGACTCCCCCTCAGATCATGCATGCGCTGGTCGATGACTGCTGTGTCAGCCCCACTCGGGGCGATGCGGAAGCCAGAAAGATACCCAGCCTTGTATCCCTGGCCCCGGCTGCGGGCGGGGACACTATCCGGATGCAGAAGACCGGCGGGACGCTCCTGGAGGCCCTGGAGGAGCTTGGTTCGGCCTACGGCGTGGCCTTTGGCGTACGGTTCAATCCGGCAGTCCCTCAGATGGAATTTTGGACCCGCTGGGGGCAAAATCGGAGTGTCAACCAGACCGTGAATGACCCCGTTTTCTACTCCACCGAGCTGGACGACGTTCTATCCTCCGAGTACTCCTACAACGCCCAGGATTGGAAGAACGTGGCCTTGGTGGCCGGGGAAGGGGAGGGGGCGGACCGGGTTATGGTTACGGTAAATGCGGATGGCGATGTGGAGCCGCTAAATATGGCGGAATTCATCCCCAACGGAAATGCCGTAGTACTGAAAACCTCTGAGGGCAGGAAGTTTACCACCCGTTCGGTGTCCGGAGAGGAATCCTACGTTAGCGCTTACACTGGCCCTCAAATCGACGAAGGGATCAGAAAGGCTCTGTCTGGTGGGGGAGGTGGAACAGCTGGGGTATCCAGTTTTAAGGGCCGCACTGGGGCCGTCACACCACAAAATGGCGACTACACCGCCGATATGGTTGGGGCTGCCACCATAAAGCAGGTCTATACCGCAATTCAGGAAGCGATACTCGACAGTTGGGAGGGGTTATATTGAGCATTCAGGAAAACAGGTTTGCCGATATCGCCAACGCAATCCGGGAGAAGGACGGGACCACAGCGCCGATTAAAGCGCTTGACTTTGCGGAAAGAATCAGATCGTTATCTGCGGGCGGTGGCGGTGGTGGTTACATCAGCGTTTTGGAGGGCTATGATGGCAATTATGTGGTCTATAAGGGAAGCGTCCGGCTTCCAGAGTTCGCCGCTGTTTTTTGTGACCCTGGATGCGAGGTTTTGGAGGAATATGCCTAATGCAGATTTCAAGAGCATTTGAAGGAAATATTTCTGCCGCCGGGTCGGCTTCTTCACGTCAAATCAGCTACGGAGCATCTACAAACATATCTTCCTATCAAAACCGTGTTGATTTCGTCAATCAAACAATCGCAGATTTTCTTAAAAATGATTGCGGCGTCAACGCCGCTTATGAAGTCCGGGAGGGAAGCGACTACAAATTCCTTTGGGTTTACAATGTCCCATTTTTATTTTCGCCCCCAGGGGCTACAACATATTACTTTAGCTTTTATGGCCCGTACAATGGCTCTTCGCTAAATCCCGGAACCTCGTCTACCTCTAGCGGATCATCTGGAATTCTAAACGGTGTATCCGGATATAGTTTGTTTTTCACCAATGCAGCCTCCTCAACTGCGTACAAATTTGCGCTTTATTTCGATGGAGACGCTGAAAACGGGTTCATTTTGCGGGTTAAGTGCCAGACCGCTTATATCAGCAATGGTTTTCTGTTTGGGTTCGCGAAAGCGGCAAATATGATTAACGGAAAAAATTCTGTTGTTTGGAAATACGGGGCTGGGTACATGTATTGGAATGGGATAGACCTTAACGATGATGGAACAATGGACGAGGGCAGTTTTTCTAAAGATAATGTTCGCATAGACCAGATGTTATTTTCGAAAGAGGTAAACCACACAAGCGCGTCCGGAAAACTTCCGCTTGTTCCAATCAATGTTGGGATATGGAAAACAAAAAATATTTATAAAAGGCCTCTTGGGTTTAACCTCCCAGTCCCACACACTACGGCCACAGAAAGCCAGGTTGCGATAGAAATTTCCGGAAGAAAATTTTTGGTTGGGAGCACTGAATCTGAGAACGGGAGTTCTAGCTATCCTTCGTTCGGCTTATTGGAAATGATCAGGTGATAGGAGAATTTTATGATAAATATGCCAACAGGCCTGTCCCGCCGGGAAATTTATATCGACGCCCGGGACCTCCAGTCAGACAGCGACCCGGACGACCCGCTGACACCGGAGGAATACGCCGCCGTGCTGACCACCCGGGGCCGGGGGAAGCTGACGGAGCACCAGTTGGTGCGGTCCTTCGCGGCGACGGTGCGGGAGAGGGACGCGACCTACACCCTGGGAGAGGATTACGAGCTGGGTGATACCATCACGGTGATTGACGAGACGCTGGACGTTACGGCGGACGCTGTAGTCCAAGGCGTTACAAGGTCGATAGGCCGCGATGGCGAGACGATGGAACTGATCCTGGGCTACGGCCAGCCCACGGCCTATGACATTCTCAAAAGAAAGGCGGATAGATAATGGCGCTTTATGACGGCTTTTTTGACGCTGTAGCCGACGAGGGCACCGGGGAATATGACCGGGCGTATGGCCCCGTGGACTTCACGGGCTACTTTGAAAATATCATCGGCTCCGGGGTGTGCATCCACAACAACCCTGACAGTTTCAAGGCGGAGTATGAGGACGGAACCCTGTACCTACGACCTGGCTACCTGTTCATTCGGGGCTACTGGCTGGCAAATAAGGCGGGGGAGGGTGAGGCCAATTACAAGGGTTATGCTGTCACTCTGCCCGCCGGGATGACCGGCTCCATGGCGGTGGTGGCCCACCTGAATCTGGGGCAGCGGCTGATTGAGGTCGAGGTCCGCCCCGTCTCTCAGGCATACCCGGACGCCCTTGTGCTTGCCATCGTGACCGCCGGCGCCGCCGAGGACACCCGTCACAACACGGACCTCTGCGGTGTGGTCGAGACCGCCGGGGAGCTGTCCAGCAAGGTGGAGTGGGCGCTGAACTACATTGACACCGAGATTGACGGCAAGCTTCAGCAGGTGGAGGCGGACATCGCGGCGCAGGACGCGAAGCTCGACGCGAAAATTGCCGAGATCCAGGCCGTGGTGGACAGCATTGTGCCGCCCCCGGTTGGCTCTATCAAATTCTCCGCGTCTCAGGATGCAGGGGATGAATGGCTGAAATGCGACGGGTCCTTCATCAGCGAGAGCCAGTACCCCGAGCTGGTCGCCGCGCTGGGGAAGCTGACCCCCTCCGGGGATAAATTCGAGCTGATTTCTGACGGGGAGATCGGCCCTCAAATCTCCAACGGAGTACTTTACGGTGGCCGGATGTGGGTGTACTCATACGCTACCCAAAAGCTGTACGGTGTTGATGTGGAGGGAGCGGAGCCAATCAAAGAAATCTCTCTGGCAAGCGAGAACCCCAAATTTAAAAATTTTATCCCGCCCTCTACCACAAATCCTATCGCTCTCTCTATTGTGCCAAGAAAAGTTGGCGATGGCGCACGGATTTTTTTGGCTCAAATTCTTGCAAAGGATAGCGTACAGATAACCAGTACCGGTGTGGATATATTTGAAAACTTCGTATTTTTCTACGGAGAATTTCATCTGGATGTTTCTGAAATTGAGATGTCAATTCCTTTTCAATCTTTCGAAAGATATATTAATACTATCATCTATTCAAATCCGTATGTTTGTGTCCCGTATGTAATTTCGAAAGTTGAAAACGGCGAGGAGGTATATTATTTTTCCTGGTCCTCTGATTCAAGCGACGCTCTTAGTGGTATAAATATCACGACCTGGAAAGATGGAAGCGAATCGAGCTCCATAAAAAGTATTCTTGCGAATGTGGTTCCGGTAGGGCAGTATGATAACGCTAACACCGACTTTTCCGCACAAAGAGTAGCATTCAACTCAAAAAATGCCGTTGATGTTGTTTCTCTAGCCGACTATTTCAATTTCAACTCTAGTAAATATTCTGTGTATTCCAAACCAGTTGGAACATTTGCACACACAGCACCAATGATAAAAATTATCGAACATACAAAAACAAGAACCTCCTACGTCCCGTTGAATATTGTCGGTTTGGATAAGATTGTTTCATGTATTGAGACAACGATGATTCCATGGGCTTCATACAAAAAGGACGAAATTGGATTTATTTCTCCTGGAATTTCCCTTCCTTCTGCGGCACGTGTTTTTGTGGACGCCGGCGCTTACCTCTGGGGTAAGGACATCTATATGTTTTTCGTAGGCACCGGCATCATCTTTTCCCGCACGCTGGAGGAGGGGAGCTTTGGGTATTTGGACACAACGTCTGTTCTGGGCACCATCACGCAGTTTGGATACCTGGATTATTCTCAGGATGAAGGGACTCTGTATCTTTTGGGGCAAGACACGTCCAATCGGGTCAAAGTAGCGAAAATCGTGCTGAATACGCTGTATGACTACGCCAACGATGGGGCGTGGCTTCCCGTGATTGCCGCTGATGGTGTGCCCGCTTATATCAAAGCTAAGTCGGATGAAGGCGGGGGCGTTATCACAGACCCGGTTGATCTTACGGTTACAGTGCAAACAGTTGGCGATACGTTTAATGATTCTGTCAGTATCTTATTCAATCGAGATGTCCTGATTCCTGGGACATATACCAGAACCGTATCGAGAAGTGGAAATTTTACTGTTGGCTTGCGGATCAAGAGCACTGCTTGGCACGGTGAATTTTCACTAAAACTGAATGGGACAAACGTTGTGACTATTGATGCGAGCAACAATGTACCTGGACACGAAGAAACCGCAACATTCAAGGTTTCCGATTTCATTTCCACCGGCGTGACATTGGGGGCTGGATCATGAGCCTTTCCTACGGTTTCTGTCTGGATGATCAGTCCAGTATGTATAACTCCGCTCAGTTTTCCGATGCGTTTCACGCTGTGGTTGGGGAGGGGATTACCCCACAAGGCGCTCGTTTTTCGGTGACCGTCAATGGATTTACGGTAAAGGTTGGCTCCGGGTATGCTTTGGTGGCGGGCCGGTGGCTGGAAAACGATGAGCAAATAAGCATGACCGTCAAGGCATCCGAGAACAACGACGACCGCACAGACGCTTTGGTGGTCCGGGTAGATTACAAAGCCAGAAAGGCTGCGTTGGAGGTTCTGGTGAATGTGGAGCCGGACAAACTCCCGGAAGCACTGCGCAATGAGGATGAGTACAACGTTATACTTTATTTGATTCGGGTCCGCCGGGGGGTCACCTCGCTGGTGCCGGACGATGTGACCGACCTTCGGGACGACGCGGACCTGTGCGGGCGGGTGGCGCCGCTGTCCAGTATCGCCGGGGACGCTATCCGCACCTACCAGTTTTTGACCGGCGGCATTGACTCCGAAGTGGAACGGCTGATCAGTCTGAGCAACGCCGTGATTGCCAAAGCGGACGCCGCTATCCTGGAGTTGGACAAAGCTATCAAGCAGGCGGGCGGCGGAGCGGAGACGGGGGAGCTTATGACAAGCAGACGGTCCCCGTCGGAACCCGGGTGGCTGCTGTGCGACGGGAGCGCCGTCCCAGAGGGGTTTCCGGAGTTGAGCGCCATTCTGGGCGGCGTGCTCCCAAAGCTGTCGAATCCGGATGACCGCTACAGAACCTATATTTTTGCCGGGACGCGAAAGGAGTGATATGAAATGCACGACAACTGCAACCCGAAAGACTGCCCGATGCTCCCCCGTGTAGAGGCGCTGGAGGAGGCCAACAAAAACCACGGCAGGACCCACGAGGGGATGTATGACCGCATCCGGGCGTTGGAGACCGAGAACGCCGTCCAGAACGCCCACTGGGAGAACGTGGACAGCAAGCTGGACGATCTGACCGCCATGGTCCGGGATTTGACCGGCAAGGCGGGGAAGCGGTGGGATAAGGCAATGGAGACCGTTCTGGTGGCCGTCATCACCGGCGCGGTGTGCTTTCTGCTGGGGAGGCTGGGCCTGTGAAGTTGATTGTGACCCTGGCGGCGGGCGTCGGCATTGGCTTTGCCCTCAACTGGGCGGCGGTCTGGTACCTGCTCCGGCGGGTGCGGGCGCTGCGGGCCGCCGCCAAGGGGGCCGCCAGACCGGAAACCATGAAGCGCTTCGTCTGGGCCTGCGTGGCTAACGGCTTCGCCTGGGTGTGGTTCAGCTACATCCTCGCCTACCTGGACAAGCCCCAGATCGCCGAGGAGCTGTCCAAGGTGGCGCTGGTGGAGATCATCGTCCCGGTGGCTGTCTATGCCCTGAAATCTGGCGTTGAGAATCTGAGCAAGAACAACCGCTGGCCGGACAGAGAGAGCGGGGAGGCTCCCGCAGAGGGGGAGCCGGAAGATAGAGAGGAGGAGACCTATGACTGCTGAGAAGATTTTGGAGATTGCCCGGGGGGAGCTCGGGGTGAAGGAATACCCGGCCAACTCCAACCGGGTGAAGTACATCGACGACTACGGGATCAGCCCCAACCCGTGGTGCTGTGTGTTCGTGTGGTGGGTGTTCTGGAAGGCCGAGGCTTCGGCGCTGTTTTTTAACGGAAAGAAGACGGCCTACTGCCCCACGCTGAAAAATTATCACAAGGGACAGGCTGTCAAGGGCGATTACAGGCCCGGGGATGTGATTTTTTTCAACTTTAATGGTGGGAGCAATGCCTCCCACGTGGGTATCTGTGAGAGCTGGGACGGGTCGTACATCACCACCATCGACGGCAACACCGCCCCCACCAACGAGGCCAACGGTGGGGCTGTCATGCGGCGGAGACGGGCCAAAAAGTACATTGTCGGGGCCTACCGGCCCGGCTATCAGGGGCAGGTCAAGCCGGATGCGCCGGGCTCTGGTGTGACGGAGGAGAAGAAAGCCGCCGGTGTTGCCAAGGCGCTGGACAAAAGCCTGGCCGGGACCTACGTCGTCACGGCGGGAAACGGGCTCCATATCCGCAGTGGAGCCGGGGAAGGAAAGGCCAGCATGGCCGTCCTGCCCAAGGGGACCAGGGTGCGGAACTACGGTTATTACACCGAGGTTAGCGGGGTGGCGTGGCTGTACGTGCAGGCCACCCATCGGGGCGTCCGGTACACCGGGTTCTGCTCCGGGCAGTATTTGAGCAAGGTTTAAGGAGGAAAAATCATGGAAGCTATTATTCAGAACATCCCCGCAGTCATCTCTGTCATCCTGCCCCTGGTGCTGGTGCTCATGGTCGTGACGAACATCATCGTCGAGGTCCTGAAGGGCCTGACCTGGGGGAAGCTGCCGACCAACCTGCTGGCCTTCATCATCGCCATGGCCGTCACGCTGCTGGCCTTCTTCGCCATGTGCCAGATCGCTGGCGTCCCCGTCACCTGGTACATGGTGGTCGGTGCTATCGTCCTGGGCTTCTTCGTCTGCTTCGCTGCTATGTTTGGGTTTGATAAGCTGAAGCAGACCATGGAACAGTTGGAGCAAATTAAGAATAAGTAAGTGTGCCGCCTTGTGGGATTGACCCGCAAGGCGGCTCTTTTTTTGCGGCAAATTCCCAGACGTTTGGGATTTTGGGCCAGTTCCTTTTTCCGCAGTGGACGGCCACAGCTCACGGGTGCAGCCCGCTTACCATGATGCTGAACGAGAGCAAGCCCCCTTCGGGGCTTGGCTTTCGGCTGGGGGTTAGTGTCCGGTGCGGCATTCCCACTCGAACTCGGCGTATGCTTCGTAGTCATCCCGGAACCTTTCGTCGTTGTCGATGGGCTCGTAGTCGTAGTCGATTCCAAGGAGTTCCTCAAAGGTGGTGCCCTCCTCGGTGGCGGCTTCCTTGGCGAAGTCCTCGGCATTTTCCTTGACCCAGGCTTTGAACTCGGAATCCGTCATGTCCTCGTTCTCGACTTCCACTTCGTACTCCCATTCGGCATCAGCCCAGGTGATGGTCGCTTTGGAAATCCGCTCCTCTGAGTTCCAGTCGCTCTTGGCTGCCCGTGCTCTTCTCAATGCCTGTGCGTAGCTAATCATCTTTTTTTCCTCCGTTTTTGTGGTTTTCCCTTTCGGTAGTGTATTAATCACTCTAAACGGAGGTAATAGCAAGTTATTTCGAGCCATAAAGTACACAAAGACGGGGGAGGGAAACTGTGTAGATTTACAGTGCCAAAAGCCTTGCGCAACGGCGCCCGGCTCCCCAGAGGGGCGGCTGTGTTCCACCTTAATGCAGGCGGTAGACCTTGTTTCTGTACTTGACGGCGTAGGTGCCGCTGTACTTGCTGACCGTGACGTCGGCCTCGCAGATGCGCTTGACATTGAATTCCCGGCGGATGATGCGCTTGGCAATCTCCATGGCCTTGGCGGTGATGTCCTCGGTCTTGCTGTCCTGGTGCTTGGCAATGTACCGCTGGAACCGCAGCTGCTGGGCGGCGGTTGCTTCTTCCTGCGTTCCGTAGAACTTCCCATGGTAGCGATCCGCCCCGATCTCATAGAAGCGTTCCCGGCTGATGATGTCGAGTCTGTTGTTCCAGAGGGTGCAGTAGTCGCTCTCGCAGTTCGGGATGACCTCGCTGTCCGCCCGGCCCACGATGATCTCCAGGCCCTCGATGGAAAGCTTGCCCCATTCGTGGAAGGTTTCGACCAGGATGCGGATGACCTCGGTGCCGTTGGTGAGGTCGATGTGCGCATAGTCGCCTTGGCTGCCGCCCATGGTGCGGGTGTTGATGGTGTACCCATTAGCCAGGTACTCGGCGATGATGGCGGTGTACTTCTTGTTGATGTCAGCGTATTTCATTTCAAAATCCTTTCTGCCCATAGCTTCTGGGGTGGGCACTTCGTTTGCCTTTCGGTAGTGTATTAATCACTCTGAACCAAGATAATAGCAAGTCATTTTTGAGAATAAACTACACAATTTCAAACGGTCATGTTTGTGTAGATTTCACCCCAGAATGCACTTGCTATTTCCTTTGTTCAGAGCGAATATGTGTGTACCGAAAGGGAAAACAGACAAACGGAGGACAGCAGCATGAAAATGAAATTCTACCTCAACGGCAAGAAAACCACCCGCAAGGCCGTCCAGGAGCAGCTTGGAGCGGATCGGCTGGCCCGGATGCTGAAGGAGGCCAAGGAAACCTTCATGGCTGACCCGCTGACCCAGAACGATTTCTTCATTGGGAACGGGATGCTGACCATCGCCTTTGAATGAGCCAGCGAGACCGGGGGGCAGGGCCGCAAGGCCCTGTTTGCCGTTTGCGGCCCCCTTGTGGCGCGTTCTCCGGGCGGGCGGGTGTTTACCCCCTCTGCCACCGCAGGGCCCCGCTGTGGACAGCGGCAGGGGGCGGTGTGGCCGTTTCCTGTTCCGTTTTCAAGGTGCGTATGTAAAAGGGGCGGCGGTTGACTCCCCCTGTGCCGATGGGTAAACCCATGAGCGCCCGCCCCACTACGGGGGCGGCTGGACTTGCACCAGCGGCGGCGGATGCCGTCGGCCTTGCGGGTTACTCGATTACTT
>OFFW01000604.1_pt1 | contig 25172 bp, 19 predicted proteins | sample 1521501 | NCBI WGS metagenome assembly OFFW01 (sample SAMEA3504107, study PRJEB24116) | mouse gut metagenome | biome: mouse gut; feature: mouse-associated habitat; material: faeces | place: Denmark | collected 2011
CGCTGGCTGTATATGGAACTGTACGATAACGATTCCATGTTTGCGGAGCTGTGCGGCCGCCTGAAAAGCTTTTCCGATGAAAGGAATCAGGCGTTACGGCGCTCGGACGCAAAAAGAGAAGCCGCCCCGGACTGGTATAAGCAAAACGATATGCTTGGCATGATGTTTTATATCGACAATTTTGCCGGCAATATGAAAGGGGTAGAGTCCAGGCTTAACTATCTGGAAAAATGCAACGTAAATTATATTCATCTGATGCCCTTTCTGGATACGGTAGAGGGACGTTCCGACGGCGGATACGCGGTGGCGGATTTCCGGAAGGTGCAGGAGGCGCTGGGAACCATGGAGGACCTTGAAAGCCTGACGGCGGCCTGCCATAAGAAAGGCATCAATGTCTGCATGGATTTCGTGATGAACCATACGTCCCAGGACCACGAGTGGGCAAAAAAGGCGCGTCAGGGAGACGGGGAATACATGAGCCGCTACTTTTTCTTTGCGGATGACGAAATCCCCCGGCAGTACGAAGCCACAGTGCCCCAGGTGTTCCCTACCACCGCACCGGGAAATTTCACATGGCTTCCCGATGCGCAGCATTTTGTGATGACCAGTTTTTATCCCTATCAGTGGGATTTGAATTACAAGAACCCCAGAGTGTTCAATGAAATGATGTACAATTTCCTGTTCCTTGCCAATCAGGGAATTGATATTATCCGCATCGACGCGGTTCCTTATATCTGGAAGGAGCTGGGCACCCAGTGCCGGAACCTGTCGCAGGTACATACCATTGTGCGCATGATGCGTATGATTGGGGAGATTGTCTGCCCCGGCGTTCTGCTCCTTGGCGAGGTGGTGATGGAGCCGGAAAAGGTGGTGCCCTATTTCGGAACGGTGGAAAAGCCGGAGTGCCACATGCTTTACAATGTGACAACCATGGCGACCACCTGGCATACGGTGGCGACAAGGGACGTAAAGCTTCTTAAAAAGCAGCTTGATATTGTTAATTCCCTGCCGAAGGATTACCTGTTTTTGAATTATCTGCGCTGCCACGACGATATCGGCTGGGGGCTTGATTACGGGACCCTGATGCTGGAAGGAATGGGCGAGCGTTCCCATAAGCAGTATTTAAATGATTATTTCCAGGGCTATGCCGGGGACAGCAACAGCCGGGGCGAGCTTTACAATGCGGACCCTGTTACCGGGGACGCCAGATTCTGCGGAACCACGGCTTCCATGTGCGGCGTGGAAAAGGCGGATGAGGAAAAGGACAAACAGGCCATGGAGAAGGCCATCGGTCTGGATATCATGCTCCATGCCTATATGTTTATGCTCTCCGGTATACCGGTGCTTTACGGGGGCGATGAAATCGGCCAGCTCAACGATTACAGCTATAAGGAGAACCCCAATAAGGCGGCGGATTCCCGCTATATCCACCGGGGGGCAATGGACTGGAAAAAGGCGGAAAAGATTTCCGACGAGGATTCGGTGGAAGGAAAAATCTTCGGCAGGCTAAGACGCCTTGAACAGGTAAGGAAAGCGGAAAAGGCTTTTGTGGCGGCCGCGGACACCTGGACCATTGAAACATGGGATTCCTCCCTTTTGTGCATCGGAAGATATTTCGAGGGGGAGAAAATTATCGGCATTTTTAATTTCAGTGAATTTGACAAAACCGCATGGATTAAGGAGGAGGGCGAGTATCGGGATTTGATGACCGGAGAGGACAGGAAAGCCGTGGATGTAAGCATTCCGGCGTACGGGTTCTATTATCTGAAAAGAAAATAAATTTTTCTTTAAGATTGAACGCCCGTATTGTCTTTTGACGGCGGATATTGTATGATAATCTGACATAACAGAGAAAAAATGTATTGAAAAACGTGTGGCGGCCGGGCGGCCCTATCCGCTTGGCGGCTGCGGGACGAAAAGCAACAGGGTAATGGAGGTACGGAATGAAAAAAAATAAATTTGCGAAAGGATGGCTGACAGCCTGCCTTGTCATGGGATTGACGACAGGACTTCATCCGGGCGTAACGGTACAGGCAGCGGAGGTGATTGCAACGGTGTCGGGAACGGTGCGTTCGGGAACGACCGCCGAACTGCTTCTTCTTTCCACAAAAGAGGGAAATATGGAAATCAAAATAGACAGCGGCACGGACGCCAGCGCCTGCAAGGTGCTGCTTCCGGGGGAATCCATCAGCGTTTCCGTATCTCACGGCTCCGACGAATATCTTCACGCGGTGAGAATTACCGCCGGTGAAAAAAAGACAGAAGCGTCGGTAGACGCCTCCAATACATCGACCGTGACAGGCACGATTACGAAAAAAGGCCAGGGCGACGTGCTTTATGTAAAGACACCTCAGGGAGACATGGAAATCAAGCTGGACTCTTCCACGAATATGAGCGGGTGTTCCGTTCTTGTGGCGGATAAGACCTATACCATTGTCTGTGCCCGTGGCTCCGACGCTTACATGCACGCTGTCAGCATTTCCGACGGAATCAGCGGGGGTGCGTCAGGGTCGGTGAATTTATCCTTAACCCCGTCTCCGGCGGCGGCGGTTACCGCACAGACTACCACGGTTACGGGAACGGTTTCTGACAAGACGAGAGAAGACAGGCTCTTTTTATCCACGAAGGACGGCGAGATGGAAATCGTCATCGACGCCAATACGGATTCCAGATACGGTATGATGGTTATGCCGGAACGCAAGATTAACGTCGCGGTTTATAACGGCGGCGACGGCTATATGCATGCCGCAACCATTGTGGCTCCGAAAGAATCCGTCTTTCCGGTAAACGTTGACACTTCCAATACCTCCACCGTGACGGGAACCGTGGGAGGAAAGTCAACGGAAAACGTCCTGTACCTGGATACGCCTCAGGGGCAGATGGAGCTGAAGCTGGATAAGTTAAGCAGCGTTGCCGGCTGTAAGATTCTGGTCAAGGGCCGGAAACTCAGCGTAAGCTGCGCGAGAGGCGACGACGCTTATATGCATGCGGTGGGTATAACGGCGGTGTAAAAGTAAACGAATTATGGCTGATAAGAAAAGGGATAAAACGGTTTTGCGGTTTTATCCCTTTTTCATCGTTTAAATCTCAATCCGGCTCATCTTCACCAAAACCACCCCCAAAAGGGCCGAGAGCACATCCGCCGCCGGCTGGGCCGTGATAACCCCCTCATAACCGAAAGCGAGGGAGAGAATAAACAGCACGAGGGCAAAGATAATTCCCTGGCGGCTCAGGGACATTATCAGCGTGGGAAGGGATTTTCCGGCGCTCATAAACAGGGTGCTGCACACAAGAAACACGCCCGTGAAAGGAAGTCCCAAAAGCATTCTTCTTAGAATCAGCGCGCCGGCTTCCACAATGACGGCGTCGTCCATGAAAAGCCGAATCAGGGAGGGTGCGAATATCATCAAAACCGCGCCGCCCGCAATGGCGATTATCATCTGGACCAGCAGGTCAAATTTCAGCACCTGCCGGAGCCTTTCTTTGTTCCCGGCGCCATAGTTGTACCCAATCAGAGCCTGTGCGCCGAAGGCAAAGGCAATCATAATCATGGCGACCAGCATGTTCACCTTGCTGGCAATGCCCATGGCGGCCACCTTGTCGGCTCCGTAAACCACCAGGCCGCGGTTTAAAAGGGCGGTTCCGAAGCTGTTCATCAGGTTGTTGAGGCTGGAGGGCAGGCCGATGGCGAACACGGCTCCGATAATGGCAAGGTCAACCTTTGCCATGCGGATGTCGACGGTCAGCTTCCGGCTCTTTTTCCTGATGCATACGACAAATATAATATCCGTTACAATGTTGCCAAGGACGGTGGCGATGGCAGCCCCGGCGGCTCCCATTCCCAGTCCGAAAATAAATAAGGGGTCTAAAATTATATTTACGATACTGCCCGCAATACTGCCAATCATGGCAACGTTGGCAAGCCCTTCGGTGCGGAGCTGGTTGGCGGGGATTAAAGTCAGAATGATGGAGGGCGCGCCCAGCGCAATCCAGGTGTAATACTGGCTTGCATAGGTGAAAACGGCGTCTTCGGCCCCCAGCATATGTAAAACGGGATTTTGGAAAATCAGCATAAGTGCGGCGATTACAATACCCGTTACGATGGCGCTGTAAAAGGTAAAACTGCTGACCCGTTTTCCGTCCTCATCCTTTTTCTGTCCAAATAGGCGGCTCATAACGCTGCTTCCGCCAAGACCGAACAAATCGCCAAGAGACACCATCAGCAAAATTACCGGAGCGCAGATGGACACGCCGGCAACAAGGTCGGCGTTGCCGGTCCGGCCGATAAAATAGATATCCACCATATTGTAAATCATACTGACAATTTTAGACATGACAACGGGCAGCGCCAGTGTCAAAAAGGCTTTGGGAACGGGAGTGGTTTCAAATAAAGCGTTTCTGTTTTCTTTTTCCATAATCTGCACCTGACAGTAAGCGGCGGGCTTTCTGTCCTATCCTTTCTTTTTTTACAGATACGATTTTATCAAAAAGCCTTGGCAATATAAGTGACATATGTCACAATAAATTCAGGAGAAAAACAAAGAGATGAAAAACCAAAAAGAGTAGAGATGGGAGCGGAGTATGGAAAAAATATACCACAGGACAGTGACGGCGGACTGTCTTTTGAAGACAGGAATTTCAGAACAGTTTGAAACGGAAAAACTTGATTTTTTCGTAATAAAATATCAGCGGGGAGAACTTCTGTCACAGCCGGAGCAGCCGATAAACTGCTTTCAGTTTCTTGTAAAGGGAAGCGTCTTTTTGTATTATCTGGACGAGAACGGCGCAAGGAGAAATGTGGCGGTGATGGAAGGGGAGGGTCTTTTGGGGGATATGGAATTTGTGACGGGGAGCCTCCCCTTTTTTTACACAGAAGCGCTGACGCCGGTTACGGTTCTGGCCCTTCCAATGGAGACAAACAGGGAAAGGCTTGCGAAAGACTGCAGATTTCTCATGTATCTTCTGCAGCAGGCAGCCAGAATAAAAATATTTTCGGCGCGCAACGAAGTAGTGTTTCCCCTTCTGGAGGAAAGACTGGTTTATCATCTGGAAAACGAATGCTCCCGCAGGACGATGGCCGGCATGGAAACTACGGCCGTCAAACTGAAGTGCAGCCGCCGCCAGCTTCAGCGGGTGGTAAAGAAACTGGAAGAACAGGGAAGGCTCACAAAGCTGGGGCGGGGACGTTACCGGCTAAGTACAGGGGGGTGAGCGTAAATGCCCGGCGTTTTTGCAGGTTTGCCGGGGGAATCTGCCGGCTTAATTGGGTCCTGTTTTCCGTGTATTTGGCTTGTCAGAAACAGGGATTTCCGCTAATATAGTAAATAGGAAAACGAAACGGTCAGGGAGCCTCTTTCGGGAACTATGCATCAGGAAATTCCGGGAGCCGGCGCTCTGACAACGATTTTGGAAAAATCTGGAGGAACGGACAATGGGTATTATTGAAAAAATGAGGCTGGACGGAAAGAAAGGCTTCGTGACGGGGGGCGCCAGAGGCATCGGAAAAAGCACGGCAACAGCCTTTGCGGAAGCCGGAGCGGACGTGGCGATTGTGGACGTGGATATTGAGGAAGCGGAAAAGACGGCTGCAGGTATAGCGGAGAGCACCGGCAGAAAAGTAATTGCCATAAAGACCGACTGCACGGACCCGGAGCAGGTGGACGCCATGGTTTCGCGGGTGGCGGATGAGCTGGGCGGGCTTGACTTCTGCCATAACAACGCAGGCATCTGCATCAACGTACCGGCGGAGGAGATGACCTTCGAACAGTGGAATAAGGTGATTAACGTCAATTTGAACGGCATCTTCCTTACCGATATTGCGGCGGGAAAATACATGCTTGCCCATGGCGGCGGTTCCATCATCAACACGGCCTCCATGTCCGCCCATATCGTAAACGTGCCTCAGCCCCAGTGCGCTTATAACGCGTCAAAAGCGGCTGTGATTCAGCTCACGAAATCCCTTGCAATCGAGTGGGCCAAGCGGGGCGTTCGGGTGAACAGCTTAAGTCCGGGGTATATCGGAACCGAGCTTACCTTAAATTCCCCCACACTGATTCCACTGATAGAAAAGTGGAACGAGATGGCGCCTCTTGGAAGAATGGGCAGGCCGGAGGAGCTTGCCGCAATTTGCGTCTATCTGGCGGGAGACGCCAGCAGCTTTACCACAGGAGCAGATTTCGTCATTGACGGAGCTTTTACCTGCTTTTAATCAAAACGATAAATAAGGAGAGAGATGTTATGAACAGATACGAACTGGATTTAAACAAATACGCGTCCCTTGCCAGAGCGGCGGCAGCGGAAGGATGCGTCCTTCTGGAAAACAAAAATAATGCGCTGCCCCTTAAAAAGGGAGAAAAAATTGCGGTGTACGGCCGCTCCGCCTTTAACTATTATAAGAGCGGACTGGGAAGCGGCGGTCTGGTCAACACCAGATACGTCGTGGGGATTCTGGACGCCCTGAAGGACTGCGAGGATATCTCGGTGGACGAAAAGCTGTCCGCCATCTATGAAGAATGGATAAAGGAAAATCCCTATGACGAGGGGAAAGGCTGGGGACAGGTTCCCTGGGCGCAGAAGGAAATGCCTGTTACGGAGGAAATGTTAAAGGCTTCGGAACGGACGGACGCAGCCCTTGTGATTATTGGGCGGACTGCCGGCGAGGACCAGGATAATCACGACGAACCCGGAAGCTACCGGCTCGCGAAAGAGGAAGAGGATTTGATTGCCGGGGTATGCGGCGCCTTTAAACGGGTGATTGTGCTGCTGAACGTGGGAAACATTATCGACATGAGCTGGGTGAAAAAGTACCGGCCCGACGCGGTTATGTATACATGGCAGGGAGGACAGGAGGGCGGCAACGGCCTTCTGGACGTGCTCACCGGCGCGGTAAACCCCTGCGGCAAGCTGACGGACACCATTGCGGAAACGATTTCGGACTATCCGTCGGATAAAAATTTCGGCGACCTTGTAAAGAACTATTATCAGGAGGACATTTACGTAGGCTATCGCTACTTTGAAACCTTTGCCAAGGAGAAGGTGCTGTATCCTTTCGGCTACGGGCTTTCCTACACAACCTTTGAGGCAGAGAGCGCCGTAGAGGACAAAAACGACTTTGTGGAAGTTACGGCAGTCGTGACCAACACGGGAGATACCGCCGGAAAAGAAGTGGTGCAGGTTTATGTGGAAGCGCCTTGCGGCAAGCTGGGAAATCCTTCCCGCAAGCTGGCAGGCTTTGCAAAGACCGGCGTGCTCGCGCCCGGGGAAAAAGAGACGTTGGTGATTGCGGTTCCCAAATATGACTTTGCTTCCTATGACGACAGCGGCGTTACGGGACACAAATCCTGTTATGTTCTGGAAGAGGGCTCCTATACTTTTTACGTGGGAAGCGATGTGAGAAGCGCAAAAAAGGCCGGCAGCTACGAGCAGGCATTTGCGGTGTTGGAGGAATTGCAGGAGGCGTACGCGCCCACAGAGAGCTTTGAGAGAATGAAAGCAGAGGCACAGGAGGACGGAAGCTTTAAGGTGACGATGGAAAAGGTTCCGGTGCGGACAGAAAATCCCAGAGAGCGGCTTATGGCAAACCGTCCGGCGGAAATTCCCTTTACCGGCGATAAGGGCTGGCAGCTTGCCGATGTTCTGGACGGCAAGGCGTCCATGGACGAGTTTGTGGCGCAGATGAGCGACGAGGAGCTGATAACCATATTCAGGGGAGAAGGCATGTGCAGTCCCCGTGTGACGCCGGGCATCGCGGCGGCTTTTGGCGGCGTAAGCGACGGGCTTTTAAAGCTGGGGATTCCAGCGGCAGGCTGTTCGGACGGTCCCTCCGGCATTCGTATGGACTGCGGCACAAAGGCGTTTTCCATGCCTAACGGAACGGCTCTCGGATGTACCTTTAACCTGCCTCTTAACAGAGCGCTTTTCGAAATGGCGGGCTGGGAGCTTCGGCTGAACAAGATTGATTCCCTTTTAGGGCCGGGAATGAACATTCACAGACATCCCTTAAACGGCCGGAACTTTGAATATATTTCAGAGGACCCTTATCTTACCGGAAAGATTTGCGCGGCTCAGCTTCTTGGCATGGACAAATATGGGATTGCCGGTACGGTGAAGCATTTCTGCGCCAACAATCAGGAGGCGGCAAGACGGAAAACGGATGCGGAGATTTCCGAGCGCGCGCTTCGGGAGATTTATTTAAAGGGCTTTGAGATTGCGGTAAAGGAAGGAAAGGCCCGTTCCGTTATGACCACCTATTCTTCCGTAAACGGCCTGTGGACCGCCGGAAGCTATGACTTAAATACCACCATTTTGCGGAAAGAGTGGGGCTTTGAGGGCATCGTTATGACGGACTGGTGGGCGGATGCCAACTATGAAGGAAAGCCTTTTGACCATCAGGCAAAAGCGCCCATGCTGGCGGCTCAGAACGACCTGTACATGGTGACCTCCAGACCGGCGGACAACCCGGAAAACGACGACCTGCAGCAAAAGCTGGAAGAAGGCTATATCACCAGAGGCGAGCTCCAGCGCGGTGCTAAGAATATCCTCGGCTTTATTTTAAAAAGCCCGGCGATTTTACATAAGACGGGACGGATTGCGCCGGAGGAGCTTGAGGCAATGAATGCAAAGGGCGACAATGACGTGGCGCCTTCGGATTTGGTTTACTATAAGGCGGACGAGGCGGATGAGATTGTGATTGACGGCGCGCTGCTTAGTCCCAAAGCAGGGCAGAGCGATGTGTTTGGAATCCAGGTTGAAAAATTCGGAAGCTACAGCATCACCCTTACCATGAAAAGCGACCTCGGGGAGTTGGCGCAGCTTCCGGTGTCCCTTTACTATGACAACGCACTGAAGGCCCAGATTTCCATTCAGGGAACGGAAGGAAAGGTAATTGAGGAAAAGAGAGAGCTTGGCGTTATCTTCGGGCCCACCCACTTTATCAAACTGTACTACGGGGCGAACGGAATTGAGATTCTGAAAGTGGTGATTCGGTTGGAGGAGGAAACTGCGAATCCGTTTGGTTAAGTAGAAAATTTCATATTTTTACAGAAAAAGCCGCTCTGTGGAAAGCAGGGCGGCTTTTGCAGCCCCGGCTATGGCCGGATATAATTGGGATGCATGATTTTTCAATTCTATTGCACTGGCATTATCTGTGTGCTACAATATCACTACAAAATCAATGGAGGTGCAATATGGCAACATTACAAGTCCGTATAGATGATACATTAAAAGCTCAGGCGGATACGCTTTTTTCCAGCCTGGGGCTGGACACGTCGACAGCGATACGAATTTTTCTGAATGCTTCTGTTGAAAATGACGGGATTCCTTTTTCAGTGCAGCATAAAAAGGTTCCAGATTCGCTTCGGGAAGCTATTTATGACAGCAGGCTTCGGAGAAATCTTAACGGGCCTTTTGACAGCGCTGAGGAGGCGGTTGCTTCCATGCTGGAGGATTAGCTGATGTATAAAATTGTTTATACAAACCGGATGAAAAAGGACGCCAAATTGATGAAAAAAAGAGGGAAGGATATGGGGAAGCTTGTCAATGTATTGTCGCAGCTTGCCAGCGGTAGTTCTCTGCCAGCGCAGTTCCGGGACCATTCACTGACTGGTAATTTGCGGGATTTCAGAGAGTGCCATATAGAATCTGACTGGTTGCTGATGTATCAGATTTTCGAAGACACTCTAATCCTTTCCGCTACTGCAACCGGCAGTCATGCGGATTTGTTCGGAAAATAAAAATATCTACACCATAAAAGTATAAAAGCGTATGGAAAAAGCAATGTAGACCATGCGCTTTTTTGTGTTACAACAAGCTTCCTTGGAAAACGTGGCAGCGTTTATTTCAAATTATTATTCCAACTTTACCCTGGGCGAGTTATAATGAAGAAAAGCGATATGGAGGCAATACCAATGAAAAAACATCCTGCCGGATTCCGCTCCATCACACAGAGAATCGTTCTGGCTCTGGTTCTGATTATTCTGCCTTTTAATATAATTTCCGTCATTGTAACAATAATTTCGCTGCAGAACGCAAGGCAGCAGATGATGACAAGCGTGGATAATCTTCTGGCGCTTTCCGGGCAGCAGCTTTCTGGCAGAATGAACGCGATGAACGACTTTTTTTATAATCTGGACAGCGTTTATCCGGCTTTCCGGCTGTACAGGGAGCAGGGAGAGCGGACCGCCGATTTGGCGATGGCGGAAAGCAATCTGGCCTCTTACTTTAACATGATAGTGGAAAACGACGCCTTTGCAGACGTACTGTTCTGGCAAAGCGGCAAATACGGGCGGACCTATATCGGAATGAGCAGTCTGGAAAACGATAAGTGTGGGCGGATTTTTGACTGCAAGGAGATTTTGAAAGCCTGGCTGGAAACAGAGGAAAAAGGAAAGTACAATCTGTGGGGGATTGTGGAAATCGAAGGGATGACCTGGCTTGCAAAGGTTTATCAGTACAATGATTTTTATTACGGAAGCCTGATTTCTTTAGACGAGATGGAACATCAACTGAAAAAAGCCTGCGCCTATTCCGGGCTGGAGGTTTCCTTTTCAGAGTTAAGTCCCGGGAGGGTGGAACAGGGGCGTCAGACCGGCACACAGCCTGACGGACAGCCCGGCGAATATCCGGGCAGGCCTTCCGGCAAACGCCTTGCGGTGGAAAAGGAAAGCAAGATGGGGAATTTCAGGATGCAGGTAAGCGTACCTTTCAGCCAGGGGTATACCAATCTTTCCGCCCTTCAGATTCTTTGCATGGGCTTTGTGTTTTTGTACATACTGCTGATTCCCGTGCTGATATACCTGATTCACAAAATGGTGCTCAATCCGTTAGCGCGAGTCAGCGGGGCGATGGAGCGTCTTAAGGGCGGCGAGCAGGATTACCGCCTGAGCACGCACCCGCATGAAGCGGAGGAATTTACGGCAATAGGGGAAACCTTTAACGGCATGGCGGACAGAATCAGCGAGCTGAGGATTGCCAACTATGAGAAAGAGTTAAAGCGTCAGGAGATAGAACTGAAAAACCTTCAGTTACAGATACGTCCCCATTTTCTGATGAATATGTTTAACCTGCTTTACAGCTTTGCACAGATTGAAAGCTACCAGGATATCCAGAAGCTGGCGCTTTATCTTTCGGAGTATTTCCGCTATATTTTTCAGAGCGGAAAGGAATTGCAGCCTTTTTCGCTGGAAATAAACCTGATTCAGAAATACATGGAAATCGCGGAAATGCGGTATCCGGGCTGCGTGGAAGCGGTTTATGAGGTTGACCCGGAGGCTCTGGAAACCTTCGTACCGCCGCTCTTAATCCATAATTTTGTGGAAAATATTTTCAAGCATATTGTGGGGTACGGCAGAAAGATTCATCTTCACATTGAGGCATATACGGACGGGGAGGAAACCACCTTTATGATTGCGGACGACGGCCCGGGCATGTCCCGTCAGATGGCGGAGGATATTAACCGGGGGATTTTCCATAAAAAAGATGGCGAGCGGGTACATGTGGGCATTGAAAATTCCTACAGAAGAATGAAATATTTTTACGGGGAAAAGGGAAGCCTTACGGTGGTTTCGGAGCCCGGGGAAGGAACCTGTTTTACCATTGTAATTCCGGTGGAGAGCCGGACAGGGGCAGAGCGTACAAATGACGGCGCGGAAAGAGAGATACAATGAATTTACTGATTGTGGACGATGAAATGATAGCGGTAAAGGGAATGCTTAACGGGGTTGACTGGAAAAGCTGCGGCATTGACGGCAGTATCTGGACGGCTTACAGCGCGGAATGGGCGCTGAAAATCTTAAACGTGCAGCAGGTGGATTTGATGCTTTGCGATATAGAAATGCCGGGAGCAAGCGGCCTTGAGCTCCTTCGTGCCATCCGGGAGATTGACAGGGAGCTTCCCTGTATTTTTCTGACCTGCCATGCAAGCTTTGAGTACGCCCAGGAGGCGATTTCCCTGCAATGCACCGATTATATTTTGAAACCCGCCCCTTATGAAGTGATTGCCGAAAAGGTAAAAAAAGCCTGCGAGGATATCCGGAAAAGGCGCAAAGAAAAGGTGCAGGAAAAATATTTTGCGGAGACCGGACAGGAGCCGCCTCAGCAGCAAAGGAACGCAAAGACGCCTGCAGAGCTGGTGGCTTTAATTGAGCAGTATATCGAAAAGCATCTTAAGGAGAGCAGCCTTCTGGTGACGGACATTGCGGAGGCTCTGTACTTAAATAAGGATTATTTGAACCGGGTATTTAAAAAGGAAAAAGGGGTTTCCATCAGCCAGTATCTGATTTCGGAGCGCATGAAGCTGGCGGCCGTTCTCCTGAGAGAAGAGGGCAGCAACGTCAATCTGGTGGCAGAGAAGGTGGGGTATAACAATTACCCTTACTTTGCCTCGTCCTTTAAGCGGTTTTACGGGTGTACGCCGTCCCAGTACCAGAGGGAGCAGGGATAACGGTCACATTGTCTGGTATTGTGGGAGGCTCTCCGCAATATTTCATCTGTCAGACCGATTGTAATAAATCGGTCTTCATTTATACCATGAGACTCATCATAGATTTCTATACGGTTTTCCGGCAAGAACCTTCTGCCGCCGTTTCAAATGGAATACCATGCTTTTTTTGTCCCTTTCGTAGTGAAAACAGTATAGCATGGTCGGATGGACAAATCAATTTGTATAGGAAAGTCGTAAATCTGAAACCCCAGGTCGTAAAACTGAAAAAATCAAAGTCGTAAAATTGAAACAGACAGTCGTTTTGGATAATTGTGCTAAAGGACTGCCTCTAATAAAATATGTTTATCATCAGATAACGGAAGACATGTGGTAAAGAAATGGAGGAAAAGAAATGAAAAAGAAGAAACTGAAATTTTTAGCGCTTGGTATGGCGGTAGTACTATCCATGTCGGCATTTTTGACAGGCTGCGGCGGAAAGGGAGATTCGGGCGATGGCGGAAACGGTACGTCAGAGGGCACGGCCGAAAACGACGGCAACGACGGAGGGGCTGGCGATGCGTCCGGCGAGATATATGAAGTGGTAATCCAGTTCCCTACCCTTGGCGACACGCCGAAGGATTTGCAGTTGGTGGAGGATGAACTGAACAAGATTACCGAGCCAGAAATCGGCGTACATGTGACCTTTTATCCAGCCAGCGCGTTTGAGTTAAACAATACCACCAACATGATGGTATCCTCCGGCGAGAAACTGGACCTTGCAATGTGTATGTTCGAGGGCGGCGCCCAGAGTTATGTAAACAAGGGAATGCTGATTGAGCTTGACGAACTGGTGAAAAAATACGGTCAGGATATCGTAGCGGCGGAAGGTGTTGCCATGTCGGGAGGATATTACGACGGAACACTTTATACAGTTCCCACGGAAGAAAAAATGGGCCGTGTAAAAATTTTCGAGGCCCGCAGGGACTTGCTTGAAAAATACAACATCGAATATGACGAGGAAAAAATTTATACCCTCGAAGAACTCACGGAGATTTTTAAAATTGTAAAAGAGGGAGAAGGCGACAAGTTTTACTGTGTAGCGACCTGTGCAAGCGAGGCCGCGCCTTACACCAACTTCTCCACGGCGGACCTTTTGGGCGCATCCTATGCAAGCGGCGTGCTGATGAATTACGGAAAAGGAACGGACGAGGTTGTCAACTATTTTGAAACGGAAGAATATGAGAAAGTTTGTAAGGTTATGAGGGAATGGATGCAGGCCGGGTACGTTTCTTCTGACTGTAATACGGTTACGGACGCTTCCCTGACACAGTTCCAGACAGGAAATTTCTTCGGACAGTTTTCAAACGGCGAGCCGGATATGCTGATTAACCATTCCGCGTCCCTTCAGGCTTATCTGGGAACGGACGTGGTGGGGCTTCGTACGTCAATGCCCGCGTCCCGTACACAGGATTATCAGGTGACTCAGTGGATGATTCCCATAACCTGCGACAATCCGGAAAAGACTATGCAGTTTTTAAATATGATGTACGCAAGAGAAGACGTTGTAAACCTTCTTTACTGGGGAATCGAAGGCGTGCACTACAACCGCAAAGAGGGAACGGAGCATATGGTGGAATATCCTGAGGGAGTTGACAGGACAAACGTTACCTATTCCGCAGTGCTGAATGTATGGGGCGATAAGTTAAAAGACCTTGTGATGGAGCCCAGCAACGACGGTTACTATGATTTGATGAGAGAATTTAACGACAGCATCGAGGAACAGTATACATCAGACGCTCTCGGCTACTGTTTTAACAGCGAGCCTGTAAAGACCGAGTATGCGGCGGTTACCGACGTAATCAAGCAGTATGACTCCATTCTCGGATACGGTGTGGTAGACCCCGACGAAGAGATTGAAACTTTCCGTTCCGCTTTGAAAGCCGCGGGAATTGACAAAGTAATTGAGGAAAACCAGAAGCAGTTTAACGAGTGGAAAGCTGCCAATGCAGGTTAGGATGGATATCAGGGGACTTGCGCCGGCACCCGGCGCAGCCCCTTGTAAAAGATGAGAGAGCATGGCGAAAGGCTGAGACTGTATACGGTCTGCGCGCATTGGCCTGACAGATTGGGCCGCGGAATGCAGCGCAGAAAGGGGGAAAATGATGAAGAAAAGAAAGAAAATCCGCTGGAAGGATATTCTGCCGTACTATCTTCTGGCACTGCCGGGAATCATTTACATGATTTGCAATAACTATCTGCCGATGTTTGGCATTGTAATCGCATTTAAGAACCTGAATTTCCGAAAAGGCATCTGGGGAAGCGACTGGTGCGGTTTTGATAACTTTAAATTCCTGTTTGCATCAAGCGATGCGTGGACGATTACCAGAAACACGATTTTATATAACGTGGCGTTTATCATACTGACAACGGCACTGGCCATTGCGGTGGCTATTCTGGTTGACGAGATAAGGAGCCGCACGGCAAGCAAGGTATACCAGAGCCTGATTCTGCTCCCCTACCTTATGAGCTGGGTTATCGTAAGTTATCTGGCCTATGCAATGCTTTCAGGCGAGACGGGAATGATAAACAACGCAATCTTAAAGCCTCTTGGAATTGAGCCCGTTTCATGGTACAACGCGCCGAAGTACTGGCCCTTTATCCTTGTTTTTGTACACCTGTGGAAAGCCATCGGATACGCTATGATTATCTACTACAGCAGCATTGTGGGCATCAGCCAGGATTACTATGAAGCCGCCACCTTAGACGGCGCCACAAAGTGGCAGCAGATTAAGCGGATTACACTGCCTCTTTTAAAACCCACGGTAATCACCATGCTGGTCTTACAGGTGGGTCGTATCTTCTATTCCGATTTCGGCCTGTTCTACCAGATTCCGATGAACAGCGGAACCCTTTACGGAGTGACCAGAACCATTGACGTTTATGTATATAACGCACTGATGAAGAGCAGCGATTACGGAATGTCCAGCGCGGCCAGCGTTTACCAGTCAATCGTAGGATTTGTGATGATTATTGCCGTAAATGCTCTGATTCGTAAAACCAGCAAGGAAAATGCACTGTTTTAAGTGGGAAAACGAGGTGGATGATGAAAGAAAAGAGAATGAAAGAAAGTACCGTGTGGCAGATAGCAGCGCACGCTGTAATGATAACAGGCTCTGTGCTGGCCGTATTCCCGTTTGTCCTTCTGGTGATTGCGTCTTTTACGGATAATCAGACGGCGCTTATGAACGGCTACTCCTTTTTCCCGGAAAAATGGAGTCTGGAGGCGTACTCCTACATTGCAAGAGAATGGATGACGGTGGGCCGGGCGTACCTTATGACCATTGCGGTGACGGTAATCGGAACGGTTTTAAGCCTTGTAATTACCAGCACATTTGCCTTTGCAGTGAGCAACGACAAGCTTCCGGGGCACAAGATTTTAATGTTTATGAGTATCTTTACCATGCTTTTTAACGGCGGTATTGTGGCAAGTTATTATATTTACTCCAATATTTTCCATATTAAAAATACAATTTGGGCGTTAATTGTACCCTCCCTTTTAATGAGCCCTTTCAATGTGGTTCTGGTAAAGAATTATTATCAGAACAGCATCAGCTCCAGTATTCTGGAAGCGGCCCAGATTGACGGGGCAAGCGTATTTCAGGTTTTCCGCAAAATCGTTCTGCCCCTGTCGGTTCCGATTCTGGCAACCATAGGACTTATGACGGCGATTGCCTACTGGAACGACTGGACCAACGGTCTGTACTTTCTGACAGAAAAAGATGGCGCAAACCTCTATACAATTCAGCTTGTTTTGAATAAAATTAATGAAAACGTAAACTTTCTGGCAAATAATTCTGAATTATCGGTGCGGGCAGCGTCCATGCCGTCCACCACGATTCGAATGGCCATTGCGGTGGTGGGCGTTCTGCCGATTATGATTGCCTATCCGTTTTTCCAGAAGTATTTTGTTAAGGGGATTACGCTTGGGGGTGTGAAAGAGTAGGAAGGGTTTTTATATGTAGGGAGTGGGGGATGGACGCCCGGAGGGTTTCAAATTTCTGCGTCGCCTCGCTCTCGCTCTACAAAAACGCAGCAGTCGCTAGATTCGCGAGTTGCTTTGCAACTCGAAACCTCATCAAGCGCTGGCGTTTTTGTAAGGGCTCCTTTAGAAATTTGAAACCCTCCGGGCTGTGCGCTGGCTGGCCTAATGTAAAAAGGTACGGAGGCAGCGAAAGTGAGACTTAAAAACAGCATCTGTTCGGAAATGCACGGAAGGATTTGCAGACGCGCAGCGGCTGAAAATAGTTCCAGACAAAAGGTGTACTGAAAGGCGGATGCGGAACTTTTAATAGGAGGGAACAAGGAATGTGGAATTTTGCGAGTAAGGATTTGACGGAGCGTGTTACGTGGATTACGGACCCTACAGGGGTTTCGGCTTTTCTGGTGAAAGGGGAGCAAAGAGCGGTACTTTTGGATACCTGTGTGGGATTCGTGGGACTTAAGGCGAAGGTGGATAGTCTTACATCTCTTCCCCTTTCGGTGATTCTGACCCATGGACACGGCGACCATGCGGGCGGCGCGGGAGAGTTTGAGAAGGTTTATATGCACTCCGCGGACAAAGAGCTGACCGGTATTCACGGTCTTTCCATGCGTATGGGGTACGCGGGAGGAATGTTGGGAGCGGGAACAACTTTATCGGAGGAAGATTTTGTACCGGTGAGGACGGCGGCCTTTGAGGAGCTTTCCGGCGGGCAGGTCTTTGATTTGGGAGGAATCAGCCTTGAAATTATCCATGTTCCGGGCCACACGAAAGGAAGCTGCTGTGTCCTCATTCGTGAGGAGAGAATGATTCTTTACGGGGACGCCTGCAATGCCAATACCCTTGTGATGGACGGGAACAGTACGGATATCAGTACCTATAAAAAGAGTCTGGAATATCTGAAAACCTTTGACGAACGCTATGACACGGTACTTTATTCCCACGGACCGGCCATCGGACCGAGGAACAGCCTTGAGGACAATATCGAGCTGTGCGGCAGGATTCTGGCAGGGACGGACGACGCAGTACCATGCGAATTTCTGGGACGGAAAGCGATTCGCGCGGCGGCCATCGAGGAGGGCGGTTATGCCCGGCTGGACGGAAAATACGGAAATATTGTGTACAGTGAGGTTACAAGAAAATAAAAAAAGAGTGAGCCGCAGGGCCGAAGCGGAACTGAAAAAACAGCGAAGGCCCGGAAAGCGCACAAATCGATTAGCGGACGCATTATCAAGCGGCCGAAAATCGATTTACCCTAAGTGTGCCGTAGGGCTGAAGCGGAACTGAAATAGGAGGATTATTATGACATTAAACGAGCGGGTAAACCAACTGCTTACAGGCAAAGGGGAAAACTACATTTTCCCCTTTTTCTGGCAGCATGGTGAGGAAGAAGCGGTTTTAAGGGATTATATGCAAAAAATCAAAGAGGCCAACATCGGAGCGGTCTGTGTGGAAAGCCGTCCCCACCCGGATTTTGTGGGTGAGAAGTGGTGGAAAGATATGGACGTGATTCTGGACGAGGCGAAAAAGCTTGGCATGAAAGTCTGGATTCTGGACGATTCCCATTTTCCCACGGGATATGCGGCGGGAAAAATGGAGACGGCGGACAAGGAGCTCTGCCACCAGTATCTGGATTACAATGTGCTGGAAGCCTGGGGGCCGAGGAAGAGGATGGAGATAAACGTGGAGGCTTATGCAAAGCCTCAGCCTCTTCCGCCCTGGATGCCGCCCATGCCGGGAGAGCCGAAGAGAAAACTCTGTGATGACAGCGTGTTTCGCGTGATTGCCTGTCCGGTGGAGGAAAAGGGGCGGATTGGCGCGCCGGTGGATATGACGGGGCAGGTGAAAGACGGGAGACTCATCTTTGACGTGCCCGAGGGTTACTGGAAAATTTATGTGGTATATCTAACAAGAGATGCCAGAGGAAGAAACAACTATATCAATTTTCTGGACGAGAAATCCTGCCGCGTGCTGGTTGACGCTGTCTACGAGCCTCATTATGAAAAATATGGAGCGCTTTTCGGGACGGTGATTGCGGGCTTTTTCAGCGACGAGCCGCCCATCGGAAACACGCCGGGCTATACCAGAGGGGACTTGATTGGAAAACCGGATATGTCTCTTGCCTGGTCGAGTGAAATGCAGGCCATGATGGAAAAGGAATACGGAAAAGGATGGGAGATTGAAACGCCGTTTCTGTGGAACCGGGGAAGCGACGGACAGCGGACGGCACGGATAAGAACCGCCTATATGAATGCGGTGAGCAGGCTGGTTTCCCGCTGCTTTTCCAATCAGCTCGGAAAATGGTGCGGGGACCATGGGGTGGAATACATCGGCCATATGCTGGAGGACTGCGATTCCAGCGCCAATTTAGGGCCAAGCATGGGACACTTTTTCAGGGGGCTTTCCGGCCAGCATATGGCGGGCATCGACAACATCGGCGGCCAGGTGCTGCCGGGGGGACAGAATGTACGCCGCCACGAGCCGGATATGTGTCAGGACAGCGCGGGATTTTATCACTATATGTTGGGACGCATGGGGGCTTCCATGGCGGCTATAGACGCAAAGAAAAAGGGACGCTGTATGTGTGAAAATTTCGGCGCATACGGATGGCGCGCCGGTGTTTCTCTGGAAAAATATCTGATGGACCATTTTCTGGCAAGAGGGGTCAACCACTATGTGCCCCATGCTTTTTCACCCAAGGCGTTTCCCGACCCTGACTGCCCGCCTCATTTTTACGCCCACGGGGAAAATCCCCAGCTTAAAGCTTTCGGCGCGCTTATGGCCTACACCAACCGGATTTGCCATTTGATTAGCGGCGGCGTGGGAGAAGCGCCTGTGGCTCTTTTGTATCACGGGGAGAGCCAGTGGGCGGGAGAGTATGAGAGCAACATTTTAGCCTGCCGTTCCCTGACGGAGGGCCAGATAAGCTTTCTGATAATTCCGGCGGATGTGTTTGCGGATACGGAAGGGGCTGCGGTATTTTCCGAAAAAGAAAAAACGCTGAATATCAATGGAAACGTCTGCCGCGCGCTGGTGATTTCCGGCTGCCGGTATCTTACGAAAGCAGCGGCGGAATTTGCGGCAAAAGCGGTGGAAGCAGGTTTTAAGGTTGTCTTTACCGGAAGGCTGCCGGAGGGGATTTCCGATACGGATAAAGAAGAAAGCAAAGCGCTGACGGAAAAGCTGTCGGGATGCAGGGTGGTTCCTGTGGAAAAACTGGCGGAGGAATTTGCGGAGGATAGCTGGCGGACGGTAAGCCTTGAGAAGCCGGAGAAGTATCTGACGGCCTATCATTACAGAAACGGACAGGATTTGTATCTCATATTAAACGAAAATGCGGCGCAGGGAATAAGCCAGTGGATAACGCTTCCGGCAGGCGGAACGGAGATTGCGGCATATGATGCATGGGAAAACAAAATCCGTCCGGTGCAGGTACGGGAAGTACCGGATGAGGGAAAGGGCGGAAAAGTTCAGGTTTATGTGGAGCTGGAGCCTCTTGAGATGCTGGTGCTTTTGTGCGGTACAGCAGACGGAATGTCGGGAGCGGACTTGGAAAACGGCGGCCGGCGGGCGGAGTTGGAAGAAGAATGCGGAAAGAAACTTTCGGATGACGGAGACAGGGAAAAAATTTATAAACTGGATAAATTTACGGTATCCCGTTGTGAGAACAAGGATTATCCAAACTTTGCCGATGTTGAGGAGGCGGATTTGGAAAACGGGATGGCTCTGCGGCACCCGGAATTTTCAGGTATCTACCGTTATGAAACCACTGTGTCTTTAGAAAACGCGAAAGCAAACGAAGAGGCGGCGCACAAGGAGAAAGCGCATATGGCAGAGTGTAAAGCCTGGCTTTGCCTGACAGAGGTTTATGACTCCGCGGAAGTGTTTGTAAATGGACAGTCTGCGGGAATCCGTGTGGCGCGTCCTTACCGGTTCGACATAACAGAAGCGCTTGAGGACGGCGAAAACCGGATTGCAATTGAAGTGGCGACCACTCTTGAGAGGAAAGCGGCGGCCATCGGAGCGGGAGATAGAGGAATGGGAGCGCTTACGCCGCTTTCACCTACAGGTCTTATTGGAGATGTGACTTTGAAGGTACAGGCGTAAAAAATCAGGGGCCTGCCAGGCGACAGAGGAAACGTGATTTGGCAGAGCGCCGGTTCGCAGAGAAGGGGACGAAAGATGATAAAAAGACTGATGCTTTACATTGTGGCGATTTTCATTTTGGGATTCGGCATTGTTTTAAACACAAAAGCGGGGCTGGGGGTAGGTTCCATTAACACACTTCCTTACGCTGTAAGCCGGATTACCCCTCTTTCTCTGGGAACGGCGACTACGTTTATGTACTTTGTATTTGTGGCGGGACAGACGGCGGTTTACCGGAAAATTAATGCCAAAGTCCTGCTGCAGATTCCCTTTTCCTACGTGATGGGAGTAGTCATTGATTTTTATGATAACCTGATGGATTTTCAGGCGCGGACGCTTCCCGTAAGTTTTCTTCTTCTGGCGGCGGCAATCGTGTGCACGGCCTTTGGCGCCTACGCGACCGTGACCATGGATTTTATACCCAATCCGGCTGACGGTATGGCAAAGGCGGTTAGCGTTGCGCTCTGTAAGGAATTTGGGCAGGGGAAGCTCATCTTTGACTGTGTGATGATTTTGGCGACTGCGGCGGTATCCCTTGCGTTTGCCGGAAAAATTATCGGAATCGGAATCGGAACGGTGCTGTCCGCAATTTTCATCGGGAAGCTGATTGGGGTGTTTGGCCGCAGGATTGGCGGATATATGAACGGCGTGGTGGAAAGAAGCCGGAAATGATGACAATAATCAGGCTGCTCCTCATTTTTTAAAAGTTGAATAAAAAAATCTTATCATTTATAATTTAATGACAGTATTGAACACAGGGGGAAAGAGCATGAAACGTAAATATCCAAATCTCTGCAAGCCAATCACTTTGGGCAGGGTAACCTTCCGCAACCGCATGTTTTCCGCGCCTATGGGCGGAACTGACATTACAAATGACGGCTGTATCGGGCCGAAGTCAACCGCTTTTTACGAACTGCGGGGAAAAGGTGGCGCGGCGGCCGTAACTGTCAGCGAATGCATGGTGCATCCGAAAACGGACGGCTCCCACGCTTATCATCTGGATACGGCAATCTTAAATTCGCTGGCCTCTGCAACCTATACGGCGGACGCAATCCGCAGACACGGGGCAATGCCAGGTATCGAGCTGTCCCACTCCGGCATGTACGCGGGCACCTATATGACCGACAAGAGCAGGCAGAAATCCATGAACCAGTGGGGCCCTTCGGACACCACGCGGCCCGACGGGGTGGAGGTAAAGGCCCTTACCGGAGAACTGATAGATGAGATTGTAAGCGCTTATGGCAATGCTGCCGGCCTTGCAAAGCGGGCGGGCTTTGAGATGATTATGATTCACGGCGGACACGGCTGGCTGATTAACCAGTTTTTATCCCCTTATTTCAATAAAAGAAGCGACGGATACGGAGGAAGCCTTGCAAACAGATGCCGCTTTGCCGTGGAGGTGTTAAAGGCGGTGCGGGAGGCGGTTGGGCCGTATTTTCCCATAGAATTTCGTATGAGCGGCTCGGAGCTTTTTGAAGGCGGTTATGATTTGGAGGAGGGCATCAGGATTGCCAGGCAGATTGAGCCTTACATAGATTTGCTTCATGTGTCGGCGGGGACTTACCAGAGAGGATTCGGCGACACCCATCCGTCCATGTTTAAGGAGCACGGCTGCAACGTGTATCTGGCCGCCGAGATTAAAAAGAATGTGTCGGTTCCGGTGGCTACAATCGGGGGCTTAAACGACCCGGCCCAGATGGAGGAAATTATTGCCAGCGGAAAAGCGGACGTGGTTTATATGGCGAGAGCCCTTTTGGCCGACCCCTTTCTTCCCCGGAAAATCATGGAAAACAGGGAAGAGGATATTGTAAAATGCCTGCGCTGCTTTACCTGCATGGCGGAGCGGGCGGCTACGGCGACCAGAAGATGTACGGTAAATCCCCTGATAGGCCGGGAAATTGAGGGGGACGAGGTGCGCCCGGCGCCTGAACGGAAAAAGGTTCTGGTGGCAGGCGGAGGCCCTGGCGGGCTGTATGCGGCCTACACCGCCGCAAGACGGGGACATCAGGTGATTCTCTGTGAAAAGGAAAAGGAAGCGGGCGGTATTCTGAAAAGCGAGCAGGCGCTGCCCTTTAAGAGAGAAATGTATGAGCTTTCTCTGACTTATCGGCATTTCTGTGAGCAGGCGGGAGTGGAAATCCGTTTAAATACCGAGGTGACGGCAGAGTATGCGGAAAAGGAAGCCCCCGACGCACTGATTATTGCAGTGGGCTCAGAGCCGCTTCTTCCGCCGATTCCGGGCCTTTCGGGTGATAATGTGGTTCTGGTGAACAATTATTATCTGGAAAAGGATAAGGTGAAAGACGAGGTAGTGGTTTTCGGCGGCGGCCTGGCCGGGTGCGAGTGTGCCGTTCATCTTGGAATGGAAGGTAAGACCGTCCGTTTAGTGGAAATGCGGGATGAACTTGCCCCCGACGCCAATGTGCGCCACAGACCTTTGCTGTTAAAGGAGATTGAAAAATATGTTACCGTATACACCGGATACAAAGGGATTTCGGTGACAAAGGAGGGAATTGTCTGCGGGGATAAAGAGGGCAATGAAATCCTTGTGCCGGGAAAAACCGTTATCTGCGCACTGGGACAGAAATCCCGTCTGGACATGGTGGAGAACCTTCGGGACAGTGCGCCTTACGTTGCTGTGATTGGAGATGCGGCAAGGGTTTCCACAATTACAAACGCCGTGTATCAGGGGTATCATGCGGCGCTGGATATATAGGCAGTGACAGAGAGGGCTTTTGGCGATGGATGCGCTGGGAGCCCTGTTTTTGTTTTTTTAAAGTTGAATAAAGAAATTTTATGATTTATAATAAAATTAGTCCGACAACTTCGGAGTATAAGCGAATGAAAGAAGACATAATATAACAAAACCAATGAAAGGAGTTGTTTGGTATGATTACAGCAGAGCTGGCAAAAAAAATTGATTTACTCCCGCTGGAATCTTATAGTAAGGTGGAAGATTTTGTTGAACAGCTTATTGCTCTTAATATGCAGGAGGATAAAGAAACCGCATTCAGGATATTTACGGATAAAATGAATGAAGCGGAGCAGTGTGTCCGAGAGAATGGGTATTATACAGAGGAGGAGGTTGAAGCAGAGTTGGCAAAAATATGACGCAAAGAAAAATTATTTATTCAGAGATTGCGCTGACAAAAAGGAAAGCAATTAAACGAGATATAAAAGAAAAATACGGACAGGAAAGAGCGGATAAGTTTTCCGAAAATATTTCAAAGGCCTTGGCTAAATTGAAAAAGTTTCCAGAATCAGGAATTTCTCTTAGGAAAACTTATCAATTAGATTGTGATTATTATATTCTTTTTGCAGAACACAATTATTTTGTATACAGAATAACAGATAATGCGATTTTGATACTTCAGGTGTTTAATGAAAAAGAAGATTTTTTGTATCACATGTTTGGTATCGTTACCCTTTCGCAGGATACTATTGATTACTGGAAGGAATAGTTTGTAAAAGTAGCACATTACATCGGATAAATGGACAGATACATAAACGGATACACTTTCAGAACAGTTCAAAATTTCTGGCTTTCAGGAAAAATTCTTTTCACAGAACTTCACCATACAAAAAAATTACAAATTCCCCCTTGACCCTTACGGAACGTCATAGTCTACAGTTATTTTGTGGTAAGCAGACGCCGCGGTCAAAGACTGCATTTCGTGTGTCTGAGTTATGAAAAAAAGGAAACGGGAGGTCATACAGTTATGAGGACAGTAAAGGAAATATCGGATTTAACAGGTATCAGCGTGCGCACGCTTCACTACTATGACGAAATCGGGCTTCTTGCGCCCACGGAAAAAAGTGACGCGGGATACCGGCTTTATGACGATAAGGCTCTGGAAACATTACAGCAGATATTGTTTTTCAGAGAGTTCGACATTCCCCTTAAGGAAATCAAAGCGGTAATTGAAAACCCGGCTCTTGACAGGAACCACATACTGTTGATGCAGAGGAAAATGCTGACGATGAAAAAGGAGCGTATGGAACGCCTGATTGCCAGCATTGACAACATTCTGAAAGGAGAAAAGAAAATGGACTTTGAGGTATTCAGTAAGACGGAGCTTGAGGGAATGGCGGACGATATGATTGCGAATATGAACGAAGCGCAGAAGGGAGCGCTTATCGAAAAGTTTGGCAGTGTGGAGCAGTGGCGGAAGGAGTTCCTTAAGAAGGCTTCCAGCGAGGAGGCTCAGAGAAGCTTTGAAATCGTGGTAGGTTGGTACGGAAGCAAGGAAAAGACGCTGGAGGCAATGAAGGAAGACAGGGAGCCGGGTAATTCGGAGCTTTTTACGGCTTACCAGAAGCGTTTTAAAATCGTTATGGAAAAAGCTGCCACGAAAAAGGGCTCCGATGTAAATTCTTTTGAGGTAAAAGAACTGGTTGGGGAATATGATTTCCTTTCAAAGCAGATGTACCGGATGGACGACGTCACGGAAATGATGCTGGAATACGCAAGGAGCTGCCGGGAAAAGCCGGAGATTGTGAAAATGCTGGACGACGTTTACGGCGAAGGCTTTGCAGAATTTTTTGGAGAGGCGCTGGAGGCTTTTTATA
>OFFW01000611.1_pt1 | contig 24974 bp, 19 predicted proteins | sample 1521501 | NCBI WGS metagenome assembly OFFW01 (sample SAMEA3504107, study PRJEB24116) | mouse gut metagenome | biome: mouse gut; feature: mouse-associated habitat; material: faeces | place: Denmark | collected 2011
ATTTCACCGAAATCTGAAAATTGATTTCCGTGCCAAGTTCCCGAAAGGTCTTGTATTCTATGGAAAAAAAGTGTAAAATCTACGCAGTATATCAATCAGCAGAAGCGAAAAGGACGGATGGGCGCTGACGGGCGTTTACCGCATTGGAATGGAGGATTTAAATGGGACTTAGCAGGAAGCCGGTAACCGGCATGAAGGATATTCTCCCGGAGGAAATGAGGATTCGGGATTATGTGATTGGCGTGATTAAGGAAACCTATGGAAAGTTTGGTTTTCTGCCTATAGAGACGCCCTGTGTGGAAAATATAGAAAATCTGAGCAATAAGCAGGGGGGAGAGAATGAAAAACTGATTTTCAAGATTTTGAAAAGAGGGGAAAAGCTGAATCTGGAGAAGGCGGAAAGCGAGAGGGATTTGGTGGACGGCGGCCTTCGGTATGATTTGACGGTTCCGCTGGTGCGGTTTTATTCCAACCATGCAAACGAGCTGCCCAGTCCTTTCAAGGCGCTGCAGATGGGAAATGTCTGGCGTGCGGACAAGCCCCAGAGGGGACGCTACCGCCAGTTCATGCAGTGCGATATCGATATTTTGGGCGAGCCTTCCAATCTGGCGGAAATCGAGCTGATTCTGGCGACCACCACCACACTTGGAAAGCTGGGCTTTAAAAATTTCCAAATCAGGATTAACGAGAGGCGGATTTTAAAGGCCATGGCGGCTTACAGCGGTTTTCAGGAAGCGGACTATGACAGTGTGTTTATCACATTGGACAAGATGGATAAGATTGGCCTTTCCGGCGTGGAGGCAGAGCTTCTTTCAAACGGTTTCGGAAAGGAATGTGTGGAAAAATATCTGGCACTTTTTAAGGGAATGGAAGAGGCTGGGGATGGCCTTGCTTTTCTGGGCGAGCGGCTGGGAGATTTTCTGGAGGACGAGGTTAAGAAAAGCCTGAAAGAGATTATGGACAGCGTAGGCGCAACGAAAAGCTCTGATTTTGCCCTTGTGTTCGACCCCACGCTGGTGCGGGGAATGTCCTATTATACGGGGACGATTTTTGAGGTCGCCATGCCTGAGTTTGGCGGAAGCTGCGGAGGCGGCGGAAGATACGATAAGATGGTAGGAAAATTTACGGGAAACGACGTCCCGGCCTGCGGGTTTTCCATCGGGTTTGAGCGAATTATTCTGCTTCTTATGGAAAGCGGTTTTCAGGTTCCCTCGCAGCCTAAGGTTGCCTATCTGCTGGAAAAGGGGCTTCCGGGAGAGGAGCTTTGCAGGGTGATAGCCATGGCCCAAAAGGAGAGGGAAGAAGGCAGTCAGGTGCTTGTGGTGAGGATGAACAAGAATAAAAAGTTCCAGAAGGAACAACTGCAGAAAGAAGGCTATTCGGACTTCAGGGAATTTTACAAAAATCCCCTGAAATGAGGTGGCGGATGATTACGGTATATTACAAAAAGGTGTTTCCCTTGCAAGAGGAAGACACCTTTTCTCAGATAAACTTGTCTTTGGACAGGGACATGACAGCGCATTCCGTTATGAAAAAACTGGATAAAAGACGCAGGGAGCGGATTTCCCGGATAAAAAACGAAAAAGCGCGGGCCAGAGAGATTACGGCAGGGGTGCTTCTCCACGACGCGCTGTGCCGTCAGATGGGAGTTTCGCCGTCGGATACGCCGCCCTTTTCCTTCTCATACGGGGAAAGAGGTAAGCCATATCTGGCAAAAAGAGAGGATATCCATTTTAATATTTCCCACTCGGGAGACTATGTGTGCGTGGCTGTGAGCGATAAGCCTGTGGGCGTGGATATTCAGTTCAGGGAAGAAAACCATATCAGGGAAAGGAAAGTCGCGGAGCGTTTTTTTACGGCTGCTGACAGGAAGCGTCTTTGGGCGTGCGCTTATGCGCAGTACCACGATTTGTTTTACCGAATATGGAGCATCAGGGAAAGCTACGTCAAGCTTACCGGCGAGGGTATGAGCGGAGGGCTTTCCGGCTTTGAAATTGACTGGGAGATGGGAAAAATACTGGATACAAAAAGCCACAATCAGGACGCCTTTTTTCAGGAACGGCAGGGAATAATAAATTACAGTCTTAGCGTCTGTACTTTTGCTCCTCAGGATATCCTTTGGGAGGAAATGGAGACGCAAAGCCTCTGAAAATGCGCTTTGCGGGTAAAATACTACCGAAAATACTACCTTTTTGACCGGAAGTAGTATTTCTTTCCGTCCGGTCTGACGCTAAAATACAGGGGAACAGAAAAACGGCAGGTGTGGGAGGCGCATCTGCGAAACAAAAATCAAGGAGGAAAGACTATGTATTTATTATCAATTGTCGGCGTCATTGTGATGACAGTAGTGATGGGCAGGCTGTCTGATTTTATGCCTGCCCTGTTTTGAAAAGAAAAACCGTCTGTCCGACTGGAAAGTGATTTTTCAGAATAACGCCATGATGGCCGGAGGGCTGGAAACCTTTATGCTTATTTTTGTGGGGATAAGCCGGGAGGGAGTTATGCCCGGCGATGTAATGACCGAGATAGCCCTTGGCATGCGGCCTTTGTTTTACGGTTTTGTCTGCTATATGATTTTGAGGGACGGGGAAGCGCCAAAGGCGGTAAAAGAGGAGAAAGGGCCGGAAACGCAAAAAGAGGTTTCCGGTCACGATTTCTCCCTGCTGACCCGGCAGGAGCGGTGTGTGGCGGAGCTGATTGGAAGGGGCCTTACCAACCGGGAAATCGGCGAGGAGCTGTGCATATCCGAGGCTACCGTCAAAAAGCATGTGTCCAATATTTTTGAAAAGCTTGGTATCAGCAGCCGGAGGGAGCTGCGGTAAAAGGAAAAACAGAAAGCCAAATTAGGAGAACGGTCCTTGAAAACAATTTTAGTGATAGACGACGATGTGAATATTGGAAATATGCTGGAGGAGATATTGACAAGAGAGGGTTTTGCGGTGCGGAGGGCCTATTCCGGTACGGAAGCAAAGCTTGTGCTTTCCGGCGCGCGCCCGGACCTTATTTTGCTTGACCTGATGCTGCCCGGCTTAAACGGAGAGGAGCTTTTGCCGGAGATTAAGAATATACCGGTGATTGTAATCAGCGCAAAGGCGGGGATTGACGATAAAGTATCTCTCCTTGCGGGCGGGGCAGTGGATTATGTTACCAAACCTTTCGACACCAGGGAGCTGCTTGCGAGAATCAACGTACAGATGCGGAAAAGCGGTACGGCTTTTGGAGAAAGCTTAAAATACGGGGATATTGTGCTGGAGGCGGATATCCACAGTGTAAGCGTATGCCAAAAGCCGGTGCGGCTTACGCCAACGGAATATGCAATTTTGAAACTCCTTATGCGGAATCCCTCTCAGGTAATCGCGAAATCTGTGATGCTGGAGCGAATAAGCGAGAGCACCCCCGACTGTGTGGAAAGCTCCTTAAAGGTGCATGTCAGCAATCTGCGCAGAAAGCTTCGGGAGGCCGGCGGTGTGGATTATATCGAATCGGTGTGGGGAATCGGGTTTAAGCTTAAGGGGGAATAATCTTATTATCTTTACCGAATCTTAACCCTTTTCTTAACCGCTTTCTTACCCTTTACCATTTATAATGACGGCATAAAGGAGGTTAAAGTAATGGAATATGTTCTTACAACCAATGCTTTGTGCAAGCATTATAAAAACTATAAGGCTTTAGACGGACTTTCCATGCACGTTCCCAAAGGGGCGATTTACGGCTTTGTGGGAAAAAACGGAGCCGGAAAAACGACCCTTATCCGGTTGATTTGCGGGCTGCAGCCGGTATCTTCCGGGGAATATACGCTCTATGGCGTAAGAAGTACGGAAAAGGGAATCGAAAGAATCCGGCGCAGAATGGGAGCCGTGGTGGAGACCCCGTCGCTGTATCTGGATATGACGGCCAGAGACAATCTGAAGCAGCAATACCGGATTTTGGGCCTGCCGTCCTTTGAGGGACTGGAGGAAATTCTGGAGCTGGTGGGTCTTTCAAATGTGGGAAAAAAGAAAGCAAAACATTTTTCCTTAGGAATGCGCCAGCGGCTTGGAATCGCCATAGCCCTTGTGGGAGACCCGGATTTTTTGGTGCTGGACGAGCCGGTAAACGGTCTGGACCCTCAGGGAATCATTGAAATAAGGGAACTGATTTTAAAACTGAACAGGGAGAGACAGATTACGGTTCTGGTATCCAGCCATATTTTGGGGGAGCTTTCCAAAATCGCCACCTGCTACGGATTTATTGACAGAGGGGTTCTGATAAAGGAAATCGACGCGGCGCAGCTTTTGAAAGAGTGCCGTAAGTGTATGTGCCTTCATGTAAGCGATACGAAAGCCCTTGCCCGGGTACTTGAGGGCATGGGAGTGGAGTACGCGGTTCTTTCGGACGAGCGAGCCGACGTTTACGGGGAAATTGAGGTTTCCACGCTGGTAATGTCGCTCAACGAACAGGGCTGCCGGGTGATTTCCGTAAAGGAAAAAGAAGAGAGCCTAGAGAGCTATTATATGAGTATCGTGGGAGGTGGAGAGATTGCATAATCTGTTTTTGGCAAATATAGTCCGGCTGTGGAAAAGCAGGCTTATTGGAATTGGGGTTTTGATTTTTTCGGGAACGGCCCTTCTTTTGTGCTGCGACCACTATCATTATTTCATTGACACAATGGTTTTGGACGGCGTTTTTTTCGGGTATGTATATATTGCGGGGATTCCTGTGTCGGTGCTTGCAGGGCTTTTTCTGGGGGTGGAATACGGGGACGGCGCCATCCGCAACAAGCTGATTGCGGGACACAAGAGGCGTACAATCTACCTTGCGAATTTTCTTGCGGTTTTTGCATCCTCGCTTCTGATGTCGCTTTCTTATGTTATAATGATTGCCGCGGTGGGGATTCCCATGTTTGGAGGTCTTAAGTCCGACTGGCAGATAATTCTTTTGATGATTCTGCAAAGTATTCTGACGCTCTGCGCTGTCTCGGCAGTCTTTACCATGGTGGGTATGCTTTTTCAGAATAAGGCGGTTTCGGCGGTTCTGTGCCTTCTTTTAGTTTTCAGCCTTCAGGGCCTTACGATTTCAATTGATTCAAGCCTGAGAATACCTGAATTTTTTGACAACAGCTATTATATGCACGGCATGACGGAAGAAGAAGAGATGGAAGAATATTCACTTGTGGGAAAACGGAACCCCAATTATGTGGGAGGAACAAAGAGAGTCGTGTATGAGTTTATCAATGATTTCAATCCCATAAGCCAGGGGCTTCAGATTGCCGACATGTTTGAGGAACACCCAAAGCATATGGCGCGTCTGCCGCTGTATTCCCTGATACTCATTTTCGGGGTAACCGGGGAGGGGATTTATCTTTTCGGGAAGAAGGATATCAAATAGGAGGGACGATATGACTTTGCTGTCCATGCTTTGTCTTGTGCTTCTGACAATTATCGGAGCGCTTCTTTTAAAAATTTATCTGCTTCGCCGGGCGGCGGACGAAATCGGCAGGGAATTTGCAGACAGACTTGGTACGGACACAAATACCTTAATCGCCATTTCCTCCAGAGACAGGCATATGCGGGCACTTGCCGGCGAAATTAACAGTCAGCTTCGGGTGCTTCGGAAAGAGAGGCAGCGTTTTTTGCAGGGAGATTTGGAGATGCGTGACGCCGTTACCAACATTTCCCACGACCTGCGAACGCCTCTCACCGCTGTCTGCGGCTATCTGGATTTGCTTAAGGCGGAGGAAAAATCGGAAAACGCCGGGAGGTATCTTCAGGTTATTACCGAGCGGGTGGAGACGTTAAAGCAGCTTACGGAGGAGCTTTTCCGTTACACGTTGGCAGGGGATGCTTCCAGTGAGCTTATCCTTGAGGAGGTAAGCTTAAGCGGCGCTCTGGAGGAAAGTTTATCAGCTTATTACGGGGCGCTTACGGGCTGCCGGATTACACCGGAAATTCATATCACGGAAAAAAGGCTGGCGCGCAGATTGAGCAGGAGCGCGCTGCTTCGCATTTTCGGGAACGTCATCAGCAACGCCATCAAATACAGCGACGGTGATTTGACGGTGGAACTTCGTGAAAGCGGGGAGATTATTTTTTCCAATAAGGCTGCCGGCCTTGACGAGGTGTCAGTGGCCCGGTTTTTTAACCGCTTTTATACAGTGGAGACGGCGGGACATTCCACCGGGCTGGGCCTTTCCATCGCCCGGCGCCTTGTGGAGCAGATGAACGGGGCGATTGACGCTGATTACAGGGAGGGGAGGCTTTCGGTGCGGATTTATTTTCCGGAGTGAGACTTTATTACAAAGAACCATTGCTTTTTTCCGGATATATGTATATGCTTATTGAAAGGAGAAGAGGCCAATGGAAAATAAAAAATTAAAGTCTCCAGTCATTGTAAGTTCCCATGATGTGCATTTGGATTCTGATTATATACAGTGGATTTATGATATAAAGGAGCGGTTTAGAGGGGCACAGATAAAAGCGTCTGTGAAGGTAAACTCAGAACAGTTGTTATTCAACTGGCAACTGGGACGGGATATTGTTTTAAGAAAATCAGAGGAAAAATGGGGACATGGTATTGTTGAGCAGTTGAGTCTGGACTTACAGCATGAATTTCCGGAGGTGAAAGGATTTTCGGCCAGAAATCTTTGGAATATGAAAAAATGGTATTCTTTTTATGCATTTGCGGGAGATTTAGGTGACTTAATTCGTACAGTGAATAATCAATTTAATTTTGATAGTATAAAGTTGCAGCAGCTTGGCGCGGAAATCAAAGAAAATAACAGAGAAGAAAAACTGCACCAGACTGGTGCAGAAATGGAATTTCCTGGTTTTTTTGGTTTTGTGCCATGGCGTCATCATGTGGAAATTGTTTCAAGATGTAACTCTGTGGAAGAGGCGTTGTTTTACCTTGAGAGAACGATTGAAGAAGGATGGAGTAGAAATGCATTAATCGATTGCATAAAAAGTGATTTGTATTATAACAAGGGAGTGGCAAATACGAATTTTGCGGAAAAGCTCCCGGGAATACAGGGAAGGATAGCGCAGGAGATTGTAAAAGATACCTATGATTTCAGTTTTATTTCTTTGCCGGGAGGGTATGATGAAACCGCACTGGAAGCGGCCTTAGAACAGAATATTACCAGATTTTTGCTGGAACTTGGAACCGGGTTTGCATTTATCGGAAGGCAGAAAGAAATTATAGTTTCAGGGAAAACCAGAAAAATTGATATGCTGTTTTATCATATTCGTCTTAAATGTTATGTAGTCGTTGAACTGAAGGCTGTTTCTTTTGAACCTGAGTTTGCAGGAAAATTAAATTTTTATGTAAATGCAGTGAACGACCTTATCCGAACTGCGGATGAAAATCCTACAATCGGATTGCTAATCTGCAAAGATAAGAACCAAACGGAAGTACAGTGGGCTTTTCAGGGAATCCAGACGCCGATGGGCGTCGCTTCTTATGATAATATCAAATTGGAAGAGATTAAGAAGCAGCTTCCTACGGAGAAAGAAATTCAACGGCGTATTGAGTTAGCAGAAGAAGAATTTAATTTAAACAGAAAGAAACAGGGTAGATGACAGGGATTATGTAAAGTATGAAAAGCTGCTGGCGGGAATCAAATCAAAAAAACGTAAAAAAGAAAATAATGGCAGGATAAGGCAATGAATGGTGAAACGGGATTGATAAAAAGACAAAGATACGGCAGGGAAAACGTTCATTCGGCAATCGCAATGGCATGGCCGGCGATTGTGGAATCTTTTTTTACGGCTTTTGCAGGCCTGGTGGATTCGTTGATGGTAAGCTCTCTGGGGTCTTACGCCGTGGCGGCGGTAGGGCTTACCACGCAGCCCAAATTCGTGGGGATGTCTGTTTTCTTTGCCGCCAACGTTTCCATTTCCGCTCTGGTTGCCAGACGGCGGGGAGAAAACAAAAAGGAGGACGCCAACAGAATTTCCTATACGGCGTTAATCTTTATTGTGATAGCGGCAATTATATTGAGCGTTATTTTTGTGCTGTTCGCGGGGCCGATTATCAGTCTGTGCGGTTCCACCGCTGACACCCACGAGAGCGCGGTGATTTATTTCCAGATTATTATGGGAGGAATGATATTTAACGGAATCCAGATGGGGATTAACTCCGCCCAGCGTGGGGCCGGGAACACGAAAATCACCATGCGCACCAACGTCACTTCCAATACCATTAATATCATTGCAAACTACCTGCTGATTAACGGGCATTTCGGATTTCCGGCTATGGGAATCCGGGGGGCGGCTCTGGCTACGGTGCTTGGAACGGTGGTTGCCAGCGTTATGAGCGTACTCTCAGTCCTTGACAGGGACGGGTTTATCAGCATTCCCTATATTCTGCAGAATAAAATCAAACCGGCTGCCGCCTCCTTTGTGAATCTGGTGAGGGTAGGATACAGCGTGTTTTTCGAGCAGATTTTAATGAGGGTGGGATTTATGATGACGGCGGTGATGGCGGCCAATCAGGGAACGGACGCTATGGCGGCCCATCAGGTCGGCATGAATATCATGGGACTTTCCTTTTCCTTTGGGGACGGTCTGCAGGCGGCGGCAGTGGCGTTGATTGGCCGGAGCCTAGGGGCGGGGGACAAGGAGCTGGCCAGGGAATACGGCCGGATATGCCGAATGATGGGCGGCGTGATTGCCCTGTGCCTTTCCGCCCTGTATTTCTTTGGGGCAAGGCCGCTTTTTTCACTGTTTTTTGCGGAAGAGCATATTGTTGCTATCGGCGTCAGCATTATGATGGTAATTATTTTTGTGGTGGTGTTCCAAATCAGCCAGGTTATTTATATGGGGTGTCTGCGGGGCGCGGGGGATACTTTTTACACGGCGGCAGCCTCCACCGTCAGCGTTACGATTATCCGTACCCTGGGCTCCTATCTGGGCGGTTATGTGTTCGGGCTTGGCATTGTGGGAATCTGGCTGGGAGTGCTGGCGGACCAGATTTCCAGGTTTATCTTTGCCACCGTCCGTTTTAAAGCGGGCAAATGGACGGAGATAAAGATTTAAAGGGTAAAAAAGGAATACTTTTCCATACTTGTCCATATACTATAGAAATATTATTTTCAGGAGGACAGTTATGGCAAGAGGACAGAGGAGGACAATCGAGGAAAAAATCGCGGAGAAGGAGGAACTGATTGCGTCCCTTCGGACAAGGATGAAATCGGAGCAAAGCGAGCTGGACGCGCTTTACAAGGAAAAAAAGAACCGGGATTTGGACAGCTTAAATCAGCTTCTCACCGCCACAGGGCTTGATATCGGCGAAGCGTCAGATATTCTTCAGGATTATATTCAAAATCATGCCTCCCAGTCATAAGCTGGGGGGCGCATCTTTCCCGGAAAAATCCTTTTTTCGGGACAAACCTCTTAAAAAGCTGTATTTTTCAATAAATTTGCATTTTTCCATGAAAATTCCATGAAAAATTATAATTTACTATGGAAATTATACCCTGATATTGTGTATAATGTTTACAGGAATACAGATATAGAAATATGTTGTCAACCGGCAGGCTGATAAAAGGCCGGGAATGCTTTGTCAATCGGCAGGCTGACGACAGAATGTAAGAGGGACAGAAATATGCTGGTAACATTAATTCCACTATTTGACGAAAAAATGAGTGTGTGCGCGTATTCTTTATTTACGCGGAAAAAGAATTTTTTCCTGCTTCCCAGTCTGCTGGGGACGGGAGCAAATGACGGGGCATCCCACATTGCGGGGGTAGAAGTAATCCAGAGCATAGGGCTTGAGACAATTTTAACCGACAAGGAAATATTTGTGCCCATCAATAATATCGCTATCTTTTCAGATGTTCTGGAGCAGAGTGAAATTCCCAGCGGTCAGGTGGTTCTGCTTATGGACACGTCTATTGAACCGGAAAAAATGTACATAAGCCGCCTGGGCGAATTAAAGAAACAGGGATATAAGCTGGCGATACGCAAACTTATGGTATCGGATTTTGAGGCGTATCGTGAAATCCTGCTTTTAATGGATTATATTCTGCTTGACGACAAAAAGATTGAAATCAGCAAGGCAAAGATATACTTTAATAAGCTGTATCCGAATCTCAAAATCTGCGCGGGAAACATCCAGACGCAGGAAATTTACGACGCGCTGGTAAAAGAGGGCGGATATCAGTTATATGAAGGCGAGTTTTACCGGATGCCGGTGACGAAAGGCGAGACGGAAGTAACGCCCATTAAGGCGAATTATATCGAACTGCTCAATATGGTAAACGCCGACGATTTCGAGCTTACCAGAGCGGCGGATATTATCGGAAGAGACACGGCGCTTGTCATTTCTCTTTTGAAGATGGTAAACAGGATGGCGGTAAATTCCGAGATTACCTCCATCAGGCACGCGGCGGCCATGTTAGGGCAGCGGGAGCTGCGCAAGTGGATAAACACGGCGCTGGCAGGGGAACTCTATGCGGACAAACCCAACGAAATTACCAGACTGTCGCTTCTGCGCGCGAAGTTTGCGGAAAATCTTGCACCTACCTTTTCACTGTCGCTTCAGGCGTCGGAGCTGTTTTTGATGGGTCTTTTCTCGGTGCTGGATTTGGCGTTTAGCGAGCCTATGGCGGACGCTCTTAAGAGAGTGAAGGTATCAAAGGAGATTGAGGACGCTCTGGTGCGGAACAAGGGAATTTTTGCGCCGGTGCTGGAATTTATCCATTACTATGAAAGGGCTGACTGGCAGGAAGTATCCAGACTGATGGTTCTGAAAAATATTGATTTGGAAAATGTGTATCAGGCGTATATTCAGACGCTGCAGTGGTATCGGGATTTGTTCTCGTAATAAGCGGAAAATGAAACTCCCGGGTCGTGGAACCCGGGAGAATTTTTATCCTAAGATTTCCTGAAGGCTTTTGCCGCTTCGAACGGCAATTCCGTTTACTTCCACGCTCTGGTCCAGTTCAATGACAAGGCAGGGCTTTCCGTCCAGTGTTCTGGTGGTCACAAGGCTTGTCCTCTCGGGGTTTACCTTCACAACCACATCCGGCGTTTTCACCTCAAAGGTTCTGGTATTTGCCACGTTATCCACTAGGAGAGCGGTTTTTTCACCGGCAGCAGCGTCGTAAATCTGTTCGAAATCCTCCAGCTTTTCTTCGGCAACGCCGCTCTTTTCAAGAAGACGCTTTACCTGCTGTTTATCAAGCGCAAGGGGCTCGGGGATTTCCTTATGCTCGTCTATCATTTCCGTAAGGTTTTCATGGATACTTTTTACCACTTCATATTCCGCGTCGTCCCCTAAAGTTTCCTCTATCAGGGAATGGAATGTTTCTTTCTGGTTTGCCGCGGAAAGCGGGAGCACGGCCCCTAAAATGGAATCCACAAATTCCGGGTGCGCCTCTTCGGGATTTTTCGTGTAGTAGAAGGTGCCATGAATATCGGAGCCTCTGTCATTAAAGCTGGGGAAGAGGAAGCCGATTTGGGGCATCTCCACAATCCAGTCGCGAATCCGGTTATGAAATTCGTTTGCCTCCGCATTGTAGGAAAGGCCCGGTTTTGAGAGATTCACCGGACAGACGCAGCACATGATGTATTCATATACCGTGTCGGAGGCGTCGTCCATGGTGAGTCCGTCGGTTGTCTTTCCCGGCACGTCGTAGGCGTCATGTATCAGGAGAATCAGGTAGTTCCCCACATATTCATAGTTCCCGATTACCTTATCGTAAAATTCAGAAAGAAGAGTATCGTCCTTTAGTTTGCTGTCCCGCAGGCGCAGGAGAAATTCCTGTGTCCCGCCGGCTTCTTCGGCTGCAAGGGGAAATTCCAAATCCAGAAGATTTTTTCCGATGGAGCCGGAGAGGGTTTTGCGAAGCAATTCAAAATATTTAAAGATTTCCTCCTCGGGAAGAGAGAGAAACGCCTCTTTGAACTCCGTTTTTTTGTTTTTCTCGCCGTCCACGTAACAGCCGCAGATGCGGGTGATGGAACAGCGGTTTGGGGTGTAAAGTCTTTTTATTTCGTTAACTTCCTGCTTAATCATATATGAATCCTCTCATTCCGGTTTTTCGGCAGCCTGATTTTCCTGTTCGGACTTTAAATTTTTATGAGCGGTGGAAAGCATCAGTTTAATCCGGTTTAACTGGTTGACTTCGCTGGCCCCCGGGTCATAGTCAATGGCGACAATATTGCTTAAGGGATACTGTCTGCGCAGCTCTTTGATAACACCTTTTCCGACCACGTGATTGGGCAGGCAGCCGAAAGGCTGGGTGCACACAATGTTGTTCACGCCGCTGTGAATCAGTTCCACCATTTCCCCTGTGAGGAACCAACCTTCTCCGGTCTGGTTTCCGATGGAGACAATGGGCTGCGCGTATGCCACCGTCTGATAGATGCTGACGGGAGGCGTAAAATTCCGGCTCTTTGCCAGAGCCTTTGCGGCGCTGCCGCGGAGAAATTCCAGAGCGTCGATACCAAGCTTTGAAATAATAGCGGCTTTTTTGCTGGTGCCAAGCTCCTTCGCCTTATATATCTGATTGTAAAAGCAATAGAGCATAAAATCAAGTAAATCCGGAACCACGGCTTCTGCGCCTTCCGATTCCAGCAGTTCCACCAGATGATTGTTGGCGGCGGGGGCGAATTTCACCAGAATTTCCCCTACAATTCCCACTCTGGGCTTTGTCTCGCCGGTTACGGGTATCCGGTCAAAGTCTTCCACGATTTGCCGGCACATTCTGCGGAAGGTAAAAAAGCCGGGATGCTTTGCGGATACGAAATCCTGGCATCTTTTCAGCCACTTCTGATGAAGAGCCTCCACGCTTCCCTTTTCCTTCTCATAGGGACGCATGCGGTAAATACAGCGCATGAAGATATCCCCGAATACCGCGCCGTAGGCGGCCCGGATTAAAAGGCCGGGACTTAAGCGGAAGCCGGGATTTTTTTCGATTCCCGCCATGTTTAAGGAGATGACGGGGATTTTCTCCATATCCGCTTTTTCAAGGGCGCGGCGGATAAAGCCTATGTAGTTGGTTGCCCGGCAGCCTCCGCCTGTCTGGGTGATGATAACGGCCACCTTATCCAAATCGTATTTCCCGGAAAGCAGCGCGTCCATGATTTGTCCGACCACCATAAGGGAAGGGTAGCAGGCGTCGTTGTTTACATACTTAAGCCCCACGTCCACGGCTGCCCGGTTGTCGTTGGGAAGAACCTCAAAATGGTAACCGCAGGACCGGAAAGCGGGCTCCAAAATCGCAAAGTGAAGGGGCGACATCTGGGGACACAAAATGGTGTAATCCTTCCGCATATCCTCCGTGAATTTTACTTTTTCGATGGCGCTTGAACGGATGGTGCGCTGTTTGTTTAATTTCTCCCTGACGGAAATAGCGGAGAGCAGGGAGCGGATTCGGATACGGGCGGCTCCTAAATTGTTTACCTCGTCGATTTTCAGGCAGGTATAGATTTTATCGGAACCGGTTAAAATGTCGTTTACCTGGTCGGTGGTTACGGCGTCCAGACCGCACCCGAAGGAGTTTAGCTGGATAAGGTCCAGGTTATCCGCCGTTTTTACAAAGCTTGCGGCGGCATAGAGCCGGGAATGGTACATCCACTGGTCGGAAACGATTAAGGGACGTTCCGGGGCGGCCAGGTGGGAGACGGAATCCTCCGTCAGAACCGCAATACCATAGGAAGTAATCAGCTCGGGAATGCCGTGGTTGATTTCCGGGTCGATGTGGTAGGGACGTCCGGCAAGGACGATTCCCCGCCTGCCCTTTTCCTTCAGGGAAGCAAGCACTTCCTCGCCCTTTTCGGCAATGTCCTTTCTGGCTTTTTCCATTTCCGTCCACCCAAGGCGGGCGGCTTCCATCACTTCCTCCGGCGGTAGCTCGCAAAATTCTTTCACCAGCGCCTCGGTGGCAGGCTTTAAATCCGCAAAGGACATAAAAGGGTTCCGCAGCTTCATTTCGCCCCTGCCGATTTCCTCCACGTTGTTTTTGATGTTTTCGGAGTAGGAGGTTACGATGGGGCAGTTGTAATGGTTGTTTGCCTTATCAAACTCATTGCGCTCGTAAAAGAGAGCCGGATAAAAGATAAAGTCAACCTTCTGGTGAATCAGCCAGCTCACATGGCCGTGGGCTAACTTGGCCGGGTAGCATTCCGACTCGCTGGGGATGGATTCAATGCCCAGCTCATAAATTTTCCGGTTGGAGGCGGGCGATAAAATCACACGATAGCCCAGTCTGGTAAAGAAAGTAAACCAGAAGGGATAGTTTTCATACATATTGAGGACCCGGGGGATTCCCACGGTACCCCTTTTTGCCTCGTCGGCCGCAAGGGGTTCATAGCCGAACAGCCGCTTTAGCTTGTAGTCAAAAAGATTGGGGACGTCGCTTGCCTGCTTTTGTTTGCCAAGGCCCCGCTCGCAGCGGTTGCCGGAGATATACTGGCGTCCGCCCGTAAATTTGTTGACAGTCAGACGGCAGTTGTTGGTGCAGCCCTTACATTTTGCCATGCTGGTTTCAAACTGAAGAGTGTCAATCTTTTCAAAAGGCAGCATGGAAGTCTTAAAGCCTTCGCTGTAATGCTCTCTGGCAATCAGGGCCGCGCCGAAAGCTCCCATAATACCGGCGATGTCGGGGCGGATTGCCTCGCAGCCTGCAATCTTTTCAAAGCTTCTAAGAACGGCGTCGTTATAAAAGGTTCCGCCCTGAACCACAATGTTTTTTCCAAGGGATGACACGTCGGCCACCTTAATCACCTTAAATAAGGCGTTCTTGATGACGGAATAGGCAAGTCCCGAGGAGATATCGGGAACGGAAGCGCCTTCCTTCTGAGCCTGCTTTACCTTGGAATTCATAAATACGGTACAGCGGGTGCCAAGGTCAATGGGATGCTCCGCAAAAAGAGCGGCCTTCGCGAAATCCTGAGCGGTATAGTTTAGAGACTTTGCAAAGGTTTCTATGAAAGAGCCGCAGCCAGAGGAACAGGCCTCATTGAGCTGCACGCTGTCCACAGTCTGGTTTTTAATTTTAATGCATTTCATATCCTGGCCGCCGATGTCCAGAATACAGTCCACGTCAGGGTCAAAGAAAGCGGCGGCATAGTAGTGGGCCACAGTCTCCACTTCCCCTTCGTCCAGAAGAAAAGCGGCTTTCATCAGCGCTTCCCCGTATCCGGTGGAGCAGGAGCGCACGATTTTCGCCTCCCCGGGCATCAGGGCGTAAATTTCCCTGATGGCGCGTATGGCGGTTTTTAAGGGACTGCCGTCGTTGCTGCTGTAAAAGGAATAGAGCAAAGAGCCGTCCTCCCCCACAAGAGCGGCCTTGGTGGTGGTGCTGCCGGCGTCGATTCCCAGAAAGCAATTGCCTTTATAGTCTGCAAGGCTGCCGGTCTTTACGTGATGGCCGGCGTGGCGCGTTTGGAAAGCTTCGTATTCTTCGGTGGAAGAAAACAAAGGTTCCATCCGTTCCACTTCAAATTCCATTTTAATATCGGAAGAAAGCTTTCCCAGCAATTCTTCCATTGTATAGGAAACGTCCTCTTTGGCGTTCATGGCGGAGCCGATTGCCGCAAAGAGATGGGAATGGTCCGTTTCAATCACATGTTCGCCGTCCAGCTTCAGGGTGCGGATGAAAGCGGTTTTCAGCTCGGAGAGGAAATGTAAGGGCCCTCCTAAGAAGGCCACGTGTCCCCGGATAGGCTTTCCGCAGGCCAGTCCGCTGATGGTCTGGTTCACCACCGCCTGAAAAATGGACGCCGCCAAATCCTCCTTTGTGGCCCCGTCGTTAATCAGGGGCTGGATATCGGATTTGGCGAACACGCCGCATCTGGCGGCAATGGTATAAAGGGAGCGGTAATCCTTCGCGTACTCGTTAAGTCCAGAGGCGTCCGTCTGCAAAAGAGCGGCCATCTGGTCGATAAAAGAACCCGTTCCGCCCGCACAGATGCCGTTCATACGCTGTTCCACGTTGCCGCCTTCAAAATAAATAATCTTGGCGTCCTCCCCGCCAAGCTCAATGGCAACGTCTGTTTTCGGCGCAAGCTCTTTCAGGGCGGTGGCCACGGATATGACCTCCTGTACAAAAGGCACTTTCAGGTGGTTGGCGAGGGTAAGCCCCCCGGAACCGGTAATCATGGGGTGGAGCCTTAAGTTTCCAAGCTGTCTGCCCGATACGTCGAGTAAATCGTAAAGGGTTTCTCTGATATTTGCAAAATGTCTCTTATAATCTGAAAAAAGTATATTATGAGAATCATCCAGTATGGCAATTTTGACAGTGGTAGAACCGATGTCAATGCCAAGGGTATAATACCTGTTGTCCATTATGGGCCACCTTTCTGAATAATAATAAATTAAGGCTGTTACTAAAATGTATGTTTTTTTGACATGCGTTGTAATTATACGACATGAAAAATTATTTTGCAATGTGAGAAGAGTTAATATTTTGTAAATAAAAAATATTATATTTCTAAAAAAGTTATGCCTTTATTTACAATTGAATGCGGGAATGTTAGAATATATGAAATTAACTTTCAGGCGTGCTTTGCCACGCAGATAGGAGTAAAAGTATGAAACACTCAGGCGGTTTTGAGAAAAAATTCGGGAAGTATGCGATACAGAATCTGTCGCTGGTACTGATTATCTGTTACGGCGTGGGTTATATCTTTCAGTGGACGTATCCCTCCATGCTTTCCTATTTATATTTGAATCCCTATGAAATAGTTTTTCACGGGCAGGTATGGCGTTTATTTACCTGGCTGATTGTGCCGCCTTCCAGTTTTGATATTTTTACGCTTCTCATGCTGTATTTTTATTATTCGCTGGGAACCACCCTTGAAAGGACATGGGGAACCTACCGATATAATGTGTATATTTTTTCGGGAGTTTTATTCACCATACTGGGCGCGTTTTTGCTGTTTGCCTATACGGCAGTGTTTAAGAACAGTTCGGCGACGGCGGCGACGCTGTGGGTTCTCTGGGGAGATTTCGGGGGCTATTCCCTGGCGGCACTGTTTAGCACTTTTTATGTGAATATGTCCATTTTCCTTGCTTTTGCCAGCACATACCCCAATATGCAGGTGCTGATGTTTTTCCTGATTCCCGTCAAAATTAAGATACTGGGAATCATTTACGGGGCGCTTCTGGTATTCCAGTTCTTTAACGGCTCCATTGCCCACAAGATTGTTATCGCCGCGTCTTTGATGAATTTTATCGTGTTTTTCATCGGCAGCCGGGGGAAAATCCATATGTCGCCCAGGCAGGCGAAGCGCAGGCAGGAATTTCGTCGTGAAGTGAAAAAGACGGTGAGGAGCACAAGACATAAATGCGCCATCTGCGGCAGGACGGAGGAAACCAATCCGGAACTGCAGTTTCGGTTCTGCTCCAAATGCGACGGAAACTATGAGTACTGCGAGGAACATATTTTTACGCATACCCATGTGAAATTTGAGAAGAAGTGAAGATTGAAAAGTTGAATTTTCAATTTAAAGAGTTCGAGTCTCCGGGCTTTGGAAAGGAGCATGGTTATAAGAATGGAAGAAAATCGGGAAATAATGTTTGCGCGTACCCTTGAAAATGTGAGAGCGCTTGCCAGACGGCAGGGGAATCGGATTAGCGGGCAGCAGGTGCGGGAGGGGTTTGAAGCCCTTTCGCTCTCGGAAGAACAGCTAGAGATGGTGCTTGATTACCTGAGAGGACATAAAGTGGTTATCGGGGAGGCGGAAAGCAAAGAGACCCTGGCGGAAGCGGAAGTCCTTTCGGAGGAGGAAACGGATTATCTGGAGGAATATAAAAAGCAGCTTGCCGGCGGCAGTGAGGTAAGCGAGGGAGAAAAGGAAGCACTGATTCTTTCCGCCATGGCGGGAGAGGCCGATGCGCAGCAGAGGCTTATCTGTGTGTACCTGCCAAGAGTACTGGATATTGCCAGGCTTTACGCGGGACAGGGCGTATTGCTGGAGGACCTTATCGGCGAGGGAAACGTGGCCCTTTCCATGGGGGTTACCATGCTGGGCTGCCTTGAAAACGCAAAGGAAGCGGAAGGCGCGCTTATAAAGATGGTGATGGATGCCATGGAAGAAAGCATTGACGAAAACGAGCAGGAACTGGAAAAGGACAGAAGAATTGCCGGGAAAGTAAACGAAGTGGCAAAAAAGGCGGGAGAGCTTGCAAAGGAGCTGCGCCGGAAGGTCACGGTAAAAGAGCTTGCCGCAGAGACCAAAATGCCGGAGGAAGAAATCAGGGACGCCATGAGAATGAGCGGCTATGCCATAGAAGATTTGGAAAGTGCTGAATGAAATGAAAGAAAAAGCAAGGCAGAGTACCACAAAATATGAGGATTTTAAATATGTGCTTCAGGATGCCGGCAATCTTTATCTGGGAGCGGGCTTTTCCTATGAGGAACTTCTGGAAGCGGAGACGGTTCCCTTTAAGCTCAAAGCAATCCTTTCCCACTATATTTTAAAGGAATCGGCGTCTGAGACCACGCTGGAGAGCGAGTTTTATTATCTTAAGGAAGATACCTTCCTTTACGAAACCTACAGACAGCTAAAGACGAAAGTAAAAGTACAGGTTCAGAGAGAAAAAAAGAGCCTGACGGGGAAAACTTCGTTAATCTATCAGGAAAAGATTTTCACCCTGCAGGAGCTTGCCGCGGTAAACCTTGCCAGAAAAAAGGCTTCCGGAATGTTAATACGGGAAATTATCATCTCAAAGCTGGGTATGATGACGTTCAGCGTCTGAGATTTTGTTATTTATCTCGGTTTACCAACAATTTCCATAAAAAAATCGTAAAAATTTTCAAATTCTGCTTGCAAAAATATTAATATTCTGTTAAGATAAATGCATGTTAGGTGCAGAGCACCAGACAACATTAATTTTTGGTAAAATTCCCCTTTTACACTGAACGGGTTGGAGACATTGTTTCCGCCCGTTCTTTTATTGCAGAAAAAAATATTGTTATTACACATTCCATAACAGGTCGGACGGGAAGAAAATCCGCCCTACTCGATTACGGAAAAGTATGGTAAAATAATTCTATAGTGAAGACAGATAATGGCGGGAAAATGCAGGAGTTCGCAGGCGCCGTGGCGGATGGAGATGAGTTTATGCCGGGAAAAAGTTTTAATATAACAGGTTTATGCTTTCCAAATGAAAATTATATGGTGAATATCGAGGGGCGATTAAAGGAAATAAAAAAGCTTGTAGCCGAGGAAAAGTATTTTATTATAAACAGAGCAAGGCAATATGGAAAAACGACTACATTATGGGCGCTGCAACAATATTTACAGCCGGAATTTATATCCGTTTTTCTGAGTTTCCAGAAATTAAGCACAACAGATTTTTCAGACGAATATGCTTTCACGGCGGCATTTGCCGATATTTTTGTACAGGCGGTAAGAAGCAAAAATGTGATGGGACTGGATGCTGCAAATATGGCGGAACTGAAGAAGGCGGCGGAAGGGCGCGATAGCTCCACAGGTTTGAGAAAACTATTTAAGATTTTGGGAAACTTATGTGAATGCTCCGTCAGACCATTGGTGCTTATGATAGACGAGGTGGATAATGCCTCAAATAATCAGGTCTTTCTGGATTTTCTTGCCATGCTCAGAGGTTCCTATCTTGACAGAAAGTCGCTTCCGGCTTTTCAGTCAGTGATACTGGCCGGGGTATATGATATTAAGAATCTTAAACTGAAAATAAGGCCGGAAGAGGAACATAAATATAACAGTCCATGGAACATTGCGGCAGAATTTTCCATTGATATGAGTTTTTCGGCATATGATATTGCGGGAATGCTGAAAGACTATGAAAGCGATTACCGGACAGGAATGAATATTGAAAAAGTGGCGGACTGTATTTATGAGTATACTTCAGGCTATCCTTATCTGGTTTCCGCTATCTGTAAATTGATTGATGAAAGGCTGATGCGCCACAAGGATTTTGAGGAAAATTCAAGTTCAGCCTGGTCGGAGGCAGGAGTAAAAGAAGCCGTCAGAATCCTGTTAAAAGAGCCGAATACGCTGTCCGACGATATGATAAAAAAACTGGCAGATTACCCGGAGCTTAACCTGATGCTGAAGGAAATCCTGTTTTCAGGCAAGAATTTTTCCTTTAACCCATACAATTATGCGGTAAACATGGGAAAGATGCTGGGATTTATCCGGGAAAGCAACGATTCTGTAGCAGTTGCAAACCGGATTTTTGAAATGCAGCTTTACAATTATTTCCTTTCCGAGGAGATGACAAAAAGTATTACCTATGAATCAGCATTGCAGGAAAGAAATCAGTTTGTGGAAAATGAAAACCTTAATATGGATAAGGTTATGCAGAAATTTCAGGAGCATTATTCAGAAATCTACAGCGGCAATGATATCAGATTTTTGGAAGAAAATGGACGGCGTCTGTTCTTATTGTATTTAAAGCCGATTATTAACGGGAGCGGGAATTATTATGTGGAAGCCAGAACGAGAGATATGAATCGGACGGATGTGGTGATTGACTACCGGGGCAGGCAATATATTGTCGAGATGAAGATACACCGCGGGGAGGCGTACGAAAGAAAAGGGATAGAACAACTGGCCGGATATCTTACGGAATATAAGCTCTCTAAAGGATATCTGCTTGTATTTAATTTTAATAAGAATAAAAAGGCGGGGATGAAAACCGTGCAGTGCGGAGGGAAGGAGATTTTAGAGGTTATTGTCTGAGGAAAGAAACGTGTAATTCAAATATGCTATTTTCCTCTCCCGGCGTGACATTTCCCAAAAGATAGGGTATACTATTCAAAATAACAACGGAAAGGTGAAAAGATATCTATGAAACAGCAAATCGAAAGCCTGGCCGCCTTTGAAATCATTGAAAAGAGAACCATCAGTGATTTAAATTCCGACGGCTATATTTTAAAGCATAAAAAGACGGGGGCCATGGTAACGCTTCTGTTAAACGACGATGAAAACAAAGTGTTTTACATTGGATTCCGCACCCCGCCAAAGGACAGCACGGGAGTCGCCCACATTCTGGAGCATTCGGTGCTGTGCGGCTCCGAAAATTTCCCTGTGAAGGACCCTTTTGTGGAACTGGTAAAGGGCTCGTTAAATACGTTCCTGAACGCAATGACCTATCCCGATAAAACAGTGTATCCTGTGGCAAGCTGTAACGATAAGGATTTTAAGAATCTGATGCATGTGTACCTCGACGCGGTTTTCCACCCCAATATTTACAGGGAGGAAAATATTTTCCTCCAGGAGGGCTGGCACTATGAAATGGAAAGCCCGGAAAGCGAGCTTACCATAAACGGCGTGGTTTACAATGAGATGAAGGGCGCTTTTTCCTCCCCGGACGATGTGGTGGAGAGGGAGATTATGAACTCACTGTACCCTGACATCACTTACGGAATGGAATCCGGCGGCGACCCGGAGGTGATTCCGGACCTTACCTATGAGGAGTTTCTGGAATTTCATAAAAAATATTATCATCCTTCAAACAGTTATATTTATCTTTACGGGAATCTGGATGCGGAGGAATATCTCACGTTTCTGGACGAGGAGTATCTTTCCGGCTTTGACGCCCTTTCGGTGGACTCCGGCATCGGCCTTCAGAAGCCTTTTGACAAGCCCAGAGAGATTGTCAGGGAGTATCCGGTGTTAGAGGATGAGCCTGTGGAGGACAACGCCTATCTGACCTACAATATTTCCATGGGAACCAGCCTTGACAAAAAGCTGTATATCGCGTTAGACGTGCTTGATTATGTCCTTTGTTCCGCGCCCGGGGCGCTTTTAAAGCAGACTCTGATTGATAAGGGAATCGGCAAGGATGTCTACAGTTCTATGGAAAACGGCATCTACCAGCCTTATTTTTCCGTAATCGCAAAGAACGCCGGGGAAGGACAGAAGGAAGAATTTGTAAAGACTATTGAGGAAGTGCTCCAAAAAGCGGCAAGGGAGGGGCTTGACAAAAAGGCGCTTACGGCCGCCATCAATTATTTTGAATTTAAGTACAGGGAAGCGGATTTCGGCTCTTACCCGAAAGGGCTTCTTCTTGGGCTGCAGGCCCTTGACAGTTGGCTTTACGACGAAAAGGCGCCTTTTATGCACATCGAAGCCAACAACACATTTGACGAATTAAAAAAGTCCATTGATACGGGATATTTTGAAGGACTGATTAAAAGCTGCATGCTGGATAACTCCCACAAAACCATTGTGACGGTGCGCCCTGTGCCGGGGCTTGCCACTAAGAGGGACGCCGCGCTTTGCGGGAAGCTTGCGAAATACAGGGAAACGCTTTCGGATGAGGAAATCCGGGAGATTATGGATAAGACGGAAAGGCTCCACGCATGGCAGGAGGAGGACGATACAGAGGAAAACCTCCGGAAAATACCCATGCTTACGAGGGAGGATTTGAGAAAAGAGGGGACGCCTTTTATCAACGAGGTGCGAAAGGCGGGAGATACCACGATTCTTTTCCACAACATTTTCACTAACGGAATCGGTTACCTGAATCTGGTTTTCAACCTGAAAGACGTGCCGGAGAGGCTTTTTCCCTATGTGGGAATTTTGAAATCCGCATTGCTGATGGTGGATACGGAGCATTTCGGTTACGGGGAGCTGTTTAACGAGGTCAATATCCATACCGGCGGCATCAGAGCGGTGGTAAACACCTACACGAACGCCGATAATTTGAGAGAGTATACGGCTGTTTTGGAACTGAGAGCCAAGGCGCTTTATGATAAAAGGGACAAAGCCCTGTCGCTTATGAAGGAAATTATTTTAACCTCCCGGTTCGACGATACGAAACGGCTTTACGAGATTATTGCGGAGGCGAAATCCAGAATGCAGGCGGCGATGATAAATGCGGGCCATTCGCTGGCATCCCTGCGTGCGCTCTCTTATTTTTCACCCACAGCCGCCGCTTCGGAGCAGATAAGCGGTCTTGGATTTTACCGTCTTCTGGAAGAACTGGAGAGGGATTTTGACAGCAGAAAAGAGGAGCTGTCGGCAAATTTAAAGAAACTGTCCCGCTGTATTTTCAGACCGGAAAATCTGATGATGGACTTTACGGCTACAGAGGAAGGCTGCGCGGGGCTTGAGAAGGCGGTTTCCGATTTAAAAGCATGTCTTTTTACCGCACCTGTGGAAAAGGGAAGCTTTGCGCCCGGGCCGGTAAAGAAAAACGAGGGATTTTTGACGGCAGGCCAGGTGCAGTATGTATGCCGGGCGGGCAATTTTATCGACAGAGGACTTCCTTTCACGGGAGCGCTTCGGGTGCTCAAGGTGATGATGGGATATGATTACCTCTGGAGCCAGATAAGAGTCAAGGGCGGAGCATACGGCTGCATGTGCAATTTCTTCCGGAACGGAGACGCGTATTTTGTTTCTTACAGGGACCCGAATCTGGACAGGACCATAGAGGTTTATGAGAAAGCGGCGGATTATATTAAAGATTCCGGTCTTGACGAGCGGACGGTGACGCAGTTTATCATCGGGGCGGTGAGCGAGCTTGATACGCCGATGACGCCCGCTTCCAAAGGGCTGTATTCCTTAAGCGGTTATCTTACGGGAATTTCCATAGAGCGCGTGCAGAAGGAGAGGGATGAGCTTCTTGCCACCACGCCCAAAACCATAGAGGGGCTTTACCGGTATGTGGAAGCCTTTATGAAAGAGGACTGCCTGTGCGTGGTAGGAAACGCGGATAAAGTAAGAGAGAGCGAAGCGCTTTTCGGGAAGGTGGAACAGCTTTTTAGGGGATGAAGCCGTATCTGAAAAAGTTTCGCAAAAACCCATAAATCCCGGCGGTTTGATACGTATCAGATATACCATCAAATTTACAGGGAGGAATGATTATGAAAATGAAAGAAAGAAAATGGAAGCCATTCATACTGGCGGTGGTTTTGGGACTGGCGCTGACCGGCTGCGGCTCCTCCGGGGGCTATTCGGAGAGCGCCGCGGCGGATACGGCCGCTTATGTGAAGGCGGACGCGGGAGGGGCGGGGGCCCTTTCCGACGGTGTCTACAGTAACAGCAGTTACGGTGAGGCTGCCCCAGCGGAGGAAGCGGAAGCGGGCGAGACGATGGAGGGAAACGCTTCTTCGGACACGCCGGCGGTGCAGGATACCGGCCGCAAGCTGATTCGGAACGTGAATCTTGAGGTGGAAACGGAAACTTTTGACGAGCTGTTAACCTCCGTTCAGGATAAAATAAAGCGTCTTGGCGGGTACATAGAGGAAAGCTATACCTATAACGGAAGCAGCTACTATGGGCAGGACGCAAGGAGCGCCGACCTCACCATCCGGATTCCCTCCGATAATCTGGATGAGTTTTTATCCGATGTGGCGGAGATTTCCAATATCATAAGAAGAAACGAAAGCGTAACCGATGTTACACTCCAATATGTGGATATGGAAAGCCATAAAAAGGTTCTCCTCACGGAGCAGGAACGCCTTATCGAGCTTTTGAGCCGGGCGGAGACGATTGAGGACATTATCAGCTTAGAGAGCAGGCTTTCCGAAGTACGTTACCAGATTGAAAGCATGGAAGCCCAGCTTCGGACGCTGGATAACCAGGTGAATTACAGCACCGTTTATCTTTATATCAACGAAGTGAAAAAGCTTACTCCCGTAAAGGAACAGAGCGTGTGGGAGAGAATTGCCACCGGCTTTGAAAACAGTCTGTATGACGTAGGGAAAGGGATTGTGGATTTCGCAGTGGGGCTGCTCATAGACCTGCCTTATATCGTGGTGTGGGCAGTGGTGATTGTGCTGGCGGTTCTTATTATCCGCCTTGCGATAAGGCGCGTAAGAAGGAGGAAAGCACCCGGCGGGAAGGAAAAGAAGAGATTTTTTCCCTGGAAGAGAAAACAGCAGGAAGCAGACGCTGCGGCAGAGGAAATAAGAGCGGAGAGTGCGGACGGGGAAACGTCCAACGGTAAGTAAAAGGATAAAAATAAAAAGAGAAGCATAAAAAGCCGCGGGCCGGATAAAGCCCGCGGCATGGCCGCGTAAGGCGGTGGAATGGAGATAAAATGAACGAACA
>OFFW01000622.1_pt1 | contig 24677 bp, 22 predicted proteins | sample 1521501 | NCBI WGS metagenome assembly OFFW01 (sample SAMEA3504107, study PRJEB24116) | mouse gut metagenome | biome: mouse gut; feature: mouse-associated habitat; material: faeces | place: Denmark | collected 2011
CGATAGCATCTGGCTTCCATGGCCATGGCCAGGTCATTCGCCCTGCGGAACGCGGAGATAAACAGCGGCACAAGCAGGGGTACCATTGCCTTTGCCCGGTTAATCAGGCTTCCGCTCTCGAAGTCCGCCCCCCGTGCAATCTGCGCCTTCATAATCTTATCCGTTTCTTCCATTAAAATCGGGATAAAGCGCAGCGCAATCGACATAATCATCGCCACCTCATGGACAGGCACACGGAACAGCTTCAGCGGCTTCATCATCTTCTCCATTCCGTCCGTCAGATTATTGGGCGTAGTAGTCAATGTCATGACGGAAGAGCCGATAATCAGCAGTGTCAGCCGGATTGCCATGGTAACCGCGGTCCGCAGGCCTTCGACCGTAATGGTCAATTTCCAGACGGAGACCAGTTCCGTACCCGGTATCAAAAACAGATTAAATACCACCGTAATCAACAGCAGAAAAAGGATTGACTTCATCCCCTTTACCATAAACCGAAACGGTACATGGGACAAACGGATGACAGTCGCCAGAAAAAGCGCCGCAACCGCATATCCCAGAAAATTTCGAAAGAAAAACAAGGAAATAATATAAAGCAGCGTCCCCCCCAGCTTTACCCTGGGGTCCATCTTGTGTATCAATGACTCCGTCTGATAGTACTGTCCTAACGTAATTTCTCTCAGCATGGTACTCCCTTCATTTCCGCCCCGAAAATGCCTTCCCCACAGTCTCCGCCGCGTCCTCGATGGTAGTTGCGCCGGTATCTACATCAAATCCCCTGTTTTTCAGTTCATGGAGAATATAGGTTACCTGGGGTGCAGCCAGCCCGATTTCCTCCAGCTCCTTATAATGCGAAAATACTGCCTTCGGCACATCGTCATACATGACCTGCCCCTTGTTCATGACGATGATTCTGTCCACATATTCCGCCACATCCTCCATACTGTGGGAAACCAGCAAAATGGTCATTCCCGTCTCTGTCTGAAGCTGTTTCACCTGGTGCAGAATTTCATCCCTCCCCCTGGGATCCAGCCCCGCAGTAGGCTCATCCAGAATCAGCACCTCCGGCTCCATCGCCAGCACACCTGCGATGGCAACTCTCCGCTTCTGGCCGCCGGAAAGCTCAAAGGGCGACTGATAATACAGGTCCATGGGCAGCCCCACCTTCCGCAGTGCGTCGAATGCCTTAAGCTCCGCCTCCTTTTTGCCAAGCCCCAGGTTCTTCGGCCCAAAGCATACGTCACTGAGTACATCTATCTCAAAGAGCTGATGCTCCGGATACTGGAACACCAGTCCTACTTTGCTGCGCAGTTTCTTCATACTGAAATCTTTATCGTAAATATCCTCGCCGTTAAAATAAATATGCCCCGAGGTCGCCTTCAGCAGTCCGTTCATATGCTGTACCAGTGTGGATTTTCCGGAACCGGTATGCCCTATGATTCCCACAAACTGTCCGTCCGGAATCTGAAGGCAGATATCGTCCAATGCCTTGACTTCCAGCGGTGTTCCCTCTCCGTACACATAGCTTATATGATCCAAAATAATCGACATATATTACCTCTTTTTTGTATTTAAAAATCTGCTGTTCCCGTCAGGCGGCACAGGGCATCCGCCAGTTCTTCCCTTGTCAGGATACCGTCAGGCAGCGCAATTCCCTTCTTCTGCAGTTCGTAGGCCAGCAGGGTCACCTGGGGTACATCCAGCCGCAGGCTTTTCAGTTTCTCCACCTGGGAGAAAATCTCTCTCGGGGTTCCCTCCATGGCGATTTTCCCTTTGTCCATCACAAATACCTTGTTGGCATGGATGATTTCTTCCATATAATGAGTGATCAGAAGAATCGTGACGCCGGATGCGCGGTTGAGCTCATGCGCCGTGCGGATCACTTCCCGCCGCCCGTTCGGGTCGAGCATTGCAGTCGGCTCATCGAGCACAATACATCTGGGCTGCATCGCAACGACTCCGGCGATCGCGACGCGCTGTTTCTGCCCGCCTGAAAGCTTATTCGGGGAATGATGACGGTATTTCAGCATTCCGACGGCCGCAAGGCTCTCCTCGACGCGGCGCCAGATCTCTTCCGTGGGCACACCCGTATTTTCCGGCCCGAATCCCACATCCTCCTCCACAACGCTGGCAATAATCTGATTATCCGGGTTCTGAAACACCATTCCTGCGCTCTGCCGGACCGGAAGGATATTTTCCTCCCGCGAGACGTCCATTCCGTTCACCAGAAGCGTCCCCTCCGATGCCACAAGGAGCGCATTGATATGTTTTGCCAGCGTGGACTTTCCGGAACCGTTGTGCCCCAGAATCGCGATAAACTCTCCCGGCTTTACATTCAGATCCACATGGTCCAGGGCCGTCGTGACAGACTCGACATTTCCCTCCTCGTCTCTCCGGATATATTCATGCACCAGCTGTTTCGCCTTAATCATCTCTGTTCCCCCTTTTTCCTTTCAGGGCTCCCGCCTCACATATCTGTCTCCCAGCTTAAGCGGTGCAGGGCTCCCGCCGTCTTCATGCCGGCAAAACCATTCTGACGCAACGCCTCATACAGCACAATCGCCACGGAATTGGACAGATTCAGGGAACGCGTATCGCCCGCCATCGGGATCCTCACACAGGTATCGGGACTGGATATTAAAAGCTCCTCCGGAAGACCCGCGCTCTCCTTTCCGAACAGCAGGTAAGCCCCCGGCTCATAGGAGACGTCCGTGTAGGCCTTCCTGCTCTTGGTCGTGGCCATATAAATCTTCACACCGGAACCCGCCGGACAGTTGCGCGCGCAAAAACCTTCCCAGTTTACATATGTCGTAACGTCAAGATCCTTCCAGTAATCCATACCGGCGCGGCGGAGAGATTTCTCGTCGAGACGAAACCCCAGCGGTTCGATCAGGTGGAGCCTCGTCCCCGTCGCCACGCAGGTTCTCCCGATATTGCCGGTATTGGCCGGTATCTCCGGCTCGAAGAGCACAATATTAAATCCCGGCATTCTGCACGCCCCGCTCTCTCAGCTCCCCGACAAATTCTGCGATCCGGTCCATCGCCTTTTTGAGTACATCGAGCGAATACGCGTAGGAAATCCGCAGATACCCTTCCCCGCACTCTCCGAATGCCGTCCCCGGAACCACCGCAACCTTTTTCGAGTCAAGAAGCTTTTCCACAAATTCTCCTGATGTCATGCCAAACTCCCTGATGCACGGGAAAACATAAAATGCCCCGAACGGTTCAAAGCAGGAAAGCCCCATCTCCTGAAACCGGGAGAGCAGATATCTCCTTCTGCCGTTATACTCCTCCCGCATCTTCGCCACATCCTCGTCGCCGTTCTTCAGCGCATCCACCGCCGCATACTGGCTGGGGGTCGGCGCGCACATGATGGCATACTGATGGATTTTTAACATCTGACTGATAATCAGTTCCGGCCCGCATGCATAGCCAAGCCTCCAGCCCGTCATTGAATGCGACTTGGAAAAACCGTTGATGACAATTGTGCGTTCCCTCATTCCCGGAATCGACGCGATGGAAACATGGCGGTCCAGGTATGTAAGCTCGGAATATATCTCGTCGCTGATCACATACAGATCATGCTCTTTTATCACCTCTGCGATGGCCTCAAGATCAGACTGCTCCATCACCGCCCCCGTCGGGTTGTTCGGGAACGGCAGAACCAGAATCTTTGTCTTAGGCGTCACTGCATCCTTAAGCTGCTCCGCCGTCAGCCTGAAGTCGTTCTCCGCCGTCAGCTCAATGGCGACCGGGGTCCCGTTTGCCAGAACAGCACACGGCATATAGGAAACATAGCTCGGCTGCGGCACTAAAACCTCGTCTCCCGGATCCAGCATAGCGCGCATTGCCAGATCTATCGCCTCGCTTCCGCCAACCGTCACGAAAATCTCATGATCCGGGTTATAGGATATCCCGTAACGTCTGGTCAGATACCGGTCTATCTCTATCTTTAATTCCTTTAACCCTGCGTTGGAAGTGTAGCAGGTCCTGCCCTTCTCCAGCGAATAGATCGCCTCATCACGGATATGCCACGGTGTATCAAAATCCGGCTCGCCAACGCCCAGTGAAATCCCGTCTTTCATCTCACCGACAACATCAAAATATTTGCGGATCCCAGAGGGCTGAATCGTGACAATTGTCTTCGATAATGGATTTCTCATGGTATCATCTGTATCCTTTCGTCTTTTTTCGGCTCTGTGATTACGGTCCCGTGGTCTTTGTATTTTTTCAGGATAAAATTCGTTTTTGTGCTAAGGACAGAATCCAGCACCGAAAGCTTTTCAGAGACAAACTGTGACACCTCGCGCAGCGTCTTTCCCTCGATCGTCACCATAAAATCAAATCCGCCGGAAATCAGATACACGGAATTAACCTCCGGATAGTTATAGATGCGCTCCGCCACCTTGTCAAATCCCATACCGCGCTGCGGCGTCACGCGCACCTCGATCATCGCCGTCACCTTCTCGATACCCACTTTATCCCAGTCAATGATCGTGTGATATCCGCAGATAATATGCTCCTCCTCCATCTTTTCCATCTCATTGAGCACCGCCGCCTCGTCCACGCCGAGCACGACCGCGAGCTGCCGCAGATCGATCCGGCTGTTTTTCTCTATAAATGCCAGTAACTTTTCCCGCATAATCCTGTCTCCTTTATCATCTCACCGATTGTTTCTCTCTATACTTATCTATGTTCCGTCTCATACCATCATGATTATTTTCCGAGGGCCCTGTAGAGCTCATCCGTCCTGGGAGGCTCCAGATACCGCTTTTCCCCCTCGTTCCACAGGATCCTGTCATTCCCCGCAGTCGCCTTTCCGATGACTGTGGCAGGTATCCCCTGCTTTTCAAGCTCGCGCGCCAGCCGTCCTCCGTCCGGCAGCGCCATCAGCATACTCCCGCTTGATATCAGCTGATACGGGCTGATACCGAAAAACTCACAGATCTCAACGGTCTCCTGACGGACCGGAATCTTTCTCAGATCGATCCAGAGTCCGACGCCGGATGCTTCCGCCATCTCCCAGAGCGCGCCGAAAATACCGCCCTCCGTGACATCGTGCATCGCCCCGACGCCGGACCTGACGGCGGCGGCAGCCTCCGGAAGCACCGGAATATACCGGTCGAACGACTTTGCCTCCTCCACAAACGCGGCAGAAAAACGTGTCAGCAGCTGTTCTTCCCTTTCTTTTGCAAGGATGGAGGTCCCCTCCAGACCAATCCATTTTGTGACCAGAATATCCATACCGGGTCTTGCGCCCGCCGTCGTAACCATCTGCCCTTCCTTCACTTTCCCGACGCCGCAGACCGTGATCACGGGCTGATTCACGACGGCAGTCACCTCCGTGTGACCGCCCATCACCTGCACATTCGCTTCCCTGCAGGCCTGTTCCACCTGTGCCATCATCACTTTCAGCTCCGGCTCTTCCGTTTCCTCCGGCAGCAGAACAGTCAGAAGAATGCCCACCGGCTCCGCCCCGGCGCTGGCCAGATCGTTGACGGTAATCCTGACTGCCAGTGTGCCGATATCCTTTGCTGTTCCGGTAATCGGATCCGCGGATATGACAAATATCTCTCCCGGTTCCAGCTTCATGGCCGCGCAGTCCTCCCCGACGCCGGCACCCAGGATCACTTCCGCCCGCCTGGTATGAATCTGTCCGAAGACTGCTCTCTTAAGCACATTTTCAGGCACTTTTCCTGTTTTCATTGTTCCTTCTCCCATTCTGTATACCTGCGTGCGCATAACAGATCTGTGGATGACGCACGTCCATAGATCTGTTATGCGCACAGGGCTGCCCCGCAATGAGGCAGCCCTGATCACTTTTTGTCCTCTATAGCCCGGAACTTATTCTCCTGTCCCGATCACCGCCTGTTCTTCCGGCGGCGGTGACTGAGGCTGCTCCGGCGGCGGCACTGCCTGATCCTGCGGCACCTGTTCACCCTCCGGGTTTGCCCCGGGCACAACTCCCGCTGCGCAGGAAGCCGCCGTCGCACGGATGGTGGCCTCATCCCCGCTCGCAATCGCCGCTCCCATTGCTGCCGAAATATTCGGGTCCGCAGATGCCGTTCCCACACGCACAATCCGCGGCGAAGCGCGGTATGTGCTCTTGTTAAAGATCTCACGGCTCTCCTCCGCGCCATCCACCGTCACAATCTTCCAGAGTCTCGCGACATACCCGGTATGCGCTCCCTGCGACACGCCGACATACCCGGCCGGGTCGCCGGTCGCCACAAACTGCGTGCCCGGATGCTGTTCGGAAACCACCTCGCTCTCGTAAGCCACTTTGCGGTTTGAGGGTCTCGTCTCCTCCCCGAATATACTGAAACTGACGCTCTTTCCCTCGATAGACGCCTCGATATAAACCGGAATATCCTTGTTATTGACAAACTTAAGATCTTTATAATCTCCCGCAATCGCCGCGTCCATCGACGGCTTAACATAATTGACGATCATCGAATGATTGGAGCGCTCCGTGATTTCCAGCTCAGCCAGAATTACCGCGTTGTAAAGAGTCGTGGAAATCTGGCAGACGCCGCCCCCGTAAGATTCCACCGTCTGCCCGTTCTCATAGGCGCCGGCAAGCTCATATCCGTTGGACGCAACCAGCGGCCCGATCGTCTCATACACAGAAAACTCTTCTCCCGGATACAGCAGCGTCCCGTTAATCTTTCCAGCAGCCACCTCAATGTTCGTACAGCGGTTTCTTCCCGAATCGCCGTAAGTCGTCCGGTACGTCCCCAGAACATCCTCTATCTTTGAGAGCTCTTCCTTTGCGCCGCGCGGCTCCACAATCTCCGCAGCCAGTTCCACAGACGCCGGCGTCCCGTCCCAGCCGTCACTGATAAAATCACGAACAACCTCGACGGACGTCGCCGTGTTTACCTCAATTCCCTGTTCCCCCTCAATAAAGCGGAACGAACCATTCTCACGGACAAGACCGTTGTCGACTGCCTCCTGATTCAGCTCTTCCGCTTTTTCCCTCAGAAGAGATGCAACTGCCTGCCTGTCCACCTCCAGCACCATCCGCAGGACCTTGTCGCCGTGCTCCAGATCTTTTTTATCCTTGTAGCGCTTGATCAGATTACCGCTCCTGCCCACATCCAGCGCCTGCCGGATAACATTCCGGTTTGTAAAATGCACACCAAGCTCAGACGCCTGCACATCAATGCTTTTGTCTCCCACCGAAAGTGAGATCACAGCGTCGCCTGCCTTTTTCACATAGTCATCGACGGCGGCGGATGCCTCTTCCTCCGTCATACCTCCGACATCGATCGTGCCGATATACACCCGTTCGGCTATCCGCTCTGCTCCCTCCGCCTTCAGCACGGCAGGACTCGCAAACCACAGGCACGCAGCCGCCGCAAATCCCGCGAGAGCAGGAATCTTTCTGTATTTTTTCATGCAATACCTCCATAATGACACTCGTGCCATTATTTTATCATAACCGCTTTCATTTACAAGATGCATAAACACGAATTATATTTGACTCTGGAAGCGATTTTTAGTATATTTTTTACATAAACGCCGCCAGCACGGTTGTGAGGAGCATGGCTCCGATGAGAACAATGACAATTCCTGCCAGCAGCTTTTTGTTTTTCTTTTTACTGAAATCGTACATACCATACCTCCATATTTTACAGAAAGGAATCTTACTTATGATTGCATTGGGAATATTTATATTTGTGGTTTTTCTGTTCAGTTATCTGCGCAAAAGAAGTACCCGTGAGCAGCGCGAGGCGCAGGAACAGTTCTGGCAGCGCGAAAACGAGGCAAACCACACGCGCCGCCAGGATATCAGCGGCCTTCCTTATATTAACATACCTCTGGAACAGTTTCCAGTAGGTATCTTTGAAGATGACGCCTTAAAAGAAGATGAGAAAAAGCTGCTCGCCCTCTCAGAAAAAAAGATTCTCAATCTGGGCGGTATCACCAACACGGAGCTCAAACTCCTCTACGGCGCCGCCAACCTGCCCGCGCTCTCTGAATATGATCAGAACTTTACCCTGCTCTGCCGCACCCTCGTCACCTACGCCGGAACCCTCCTCTCTCTCGGGAGAGAGACGGAAGCGCAGACCGTCCTGGAATTCGGCATCTCCTGCGGCTCCGACGCAAGCCGCAACTACCGGATGCTGGCAGAGCTCTACCGGAAACAGGGAATGACAAAGTCGCTCGACCGCCTGCGCGATGCCGCAGAACAGTTAAATTCCCCGATGAAAGCTTCCATTCTGAGACATCTTGAATCCACCGCGGCAGACGCCGGAACGCCGTTCTGAATCCGGAGCTTTCTTTTCACGGATTCCCGTATCCGGTGTCCGCTCCGTCTGACGCGGTATCAGTGCGCGACTGCCGCCTTTTATGCGCGGCCGGTAACCTGCCATAGCGCAGAATCCACTGATCCGTCAGCCGGGACGCTTCACTTCTGGTCAGTCTGTCAAACCCCTCCGGCAGTGCAAGCCCGAAATGCGCCGCATACCGGCGCATATTCTCTTTCTGATGTTCCGTGGCCGGCGTCTGCCTTCTGACAGCACAGCGGAGCGGTCCAGGCACAAACGCTTCCTCACGCTCCCCGAACTGCTCCTGCAGCTTCCGGAACACCAGGAAAGTCTCCCACGCATCATCGGCCGCCCGGTGTGCGTTCCGGCGCGCAATCCCATAATATTTACACAGACTCGCCAGATCCTTTTTTTGTTCTTTCGGGAAAAATTCACGTGCCAGCTTTAGGGTATCCACCGCAGACCGCTCAAAGGAAAACTGATGGTTTACCGCCCACTGCTTTAAAAACCAATAGTCGTATATGACATTATGCCCCACCAGAATGTCATCGCCGAGAAATGCAAAAAATTCTGCCATGGCCTCCTCCGGATCCCGCCCTCCCGCGGCCATCTCATCCGTAATATTCGTCAGCGCCGTGATCTCCTCCGGAAGCGGTATGCCGGGGCACAGGAGGGCCCCGTACGTCTCCGCCGCTCTGCCGTTTCGCACACGCACCGCACCGGTTTCCAGAATCCGGTCCTGTTTCACCTTAAGACCTGTCATTTCCAGATCAATAACCACATAGTCCCTGAGCATTGAATTCTCCCACCTCACACACCGCCGCCTGACGGCTCTGCGGATTTTTCACAGTATAATCAAACAGCATATAGACGGGTTCCGCATCCCGCGCCGGCACTCCGCCGGACTTTATCCGCATAAAGCGGTAAAAAAAACGCTCCACATGAGACAGTTTCCCGTTTTTGCAGTACTGCCGGGTCAGATGCTTCCACTCCGCCGGATCTGCCGCCCATGAGGGCCGGCTCTTTATATTCTCACGCGCATACAGATCGTAAAGCAGGCTCTCCCTCAGGATATCCCCCGCGGACGGCGCGCACTCCGACGCAAATTCCAGCAGAATCTCCGCCCGCCTCAGCCTGGAATGGCTGACCAGGGAATATCCCTTCTCCCGGTAAAACTCCCCCAGCTCCCGGTACAGCCGGAACGGACTGTCATACTGCGCCGCCAGCACCTCCATCGAAACCGCATACTGACCGCTGTTATAGTAATCCTCCACCGCTTCCTCCACCCGCTTCAGCTGCAGAATCTCTTCATAAGTAATCCATCCCGTCTGCATCACCTCATAGGGCGGACTGCCCCGGAACAGCATTCCGTATTCCTCCGCGTGTGCGTGCATGTAAGAACCTTTCAGTACTTTCAGAAAACCGAGCTGAAGCTGGTCCGGACGCAGCGCGTACACTTCGTCAAACGAGCGGGCGAACGACCTGTAATCCTCATGCGGAAGACCCGCGATCAGGTCGAGATGCACATGGATATTTCCGCCCTCCTTTATGCGCCGCACCGCCTTCTTTACGCGTGCGAGATCCATCGTTCTGTGAATTTCCGCGATTGTGGCATCATTCGCGGACTGCACCCCGATCTCCAGCTGCACCTGGCCCGGCCGCAGGCGGCCAAGCAGCTCAAGCTCTTCCTCCGTCAGAAGGTCCGCCGCGATCTCAAAGTGGAAATTTGTGACTCCGTTGTCATGCTCTGCCAGAAAGCGCCAGATTTCCATGGCATGGGTATGATTGCAGTTAAATGTGCGGTCCACAAATTTCACCTGCGAAACCCTGTGCTCCAGAAAAAACAGCAGTTCCCGTTTTACCAGGGAGAGACTCCGGAAACGCACACATTTATCCAGCGAGGACAGACAGTAACTGCATGAAAACGGGCAGCCGCGGCCCGACTCGTAATAGAGGATTCTGTTTTCAAATCCCGAAAGGCTGTCATAGCAGAACGGAATATCATCCAGTGGGGACGGCGGCCTCTCTTCCGTGGTCACAATGCTCTCATTTCTGCGGAATACAATTCCCCTGATCCGTTCAGGTTCCGGCGCCCCGTCCGCGTAATAGCTGCACAGTTCCGGAAATGTCTGCTCCCCCTCTCCTGTCATAACGCCCGTCACCGCCTCATTTGCCGCAAGAAATGCCCCTGCATCATAAGACACCTCCGGTCCCCCCACCCAGACCGGCACCTCAGGCCGCAGCCTGTGGAACTCTCTGGCGACCTCCGTCACACAGCTGACATTCCAGATATAGCAGGAAAAACACAGAACATCCGGTTTTTCAAGGTATATCGCCGCCAGAATATCCTCTGCGCGCTGATTGATGGTATATTCCGCGATGACAACCTCCACAGACGTTTCCGCCCCCAGGTATTTCTCCGCGCTGGCGCGCAGACTGTAAACCGCGGGATTGGAATGAATATACTTTGCATTGACCGCTGTCAGTAAAATTTTCATCTTAATCTCCATTCCGGATTGATTTTCAATCCATTTCCCCATTCCTGAACGATCCCCCGGATTCTACAGGGAAATCCCCCCTGTGATTCATGCAACAGTTGTTTTTCCTGCCGGAATCTGGTATACTGACCAGATAAAGGAGGATATACCAAATGTACCGTTTTACAGACGACTGCCTCACCGGTATCGAACAGATCGACGACGATCACAGGCAGTTATTCGCACTGATCAACCAGACACAGGACCTGCTGGAGAGCCAGCGCATTCCGGATAAATATTCCCTGATCAAAAGCACGCTGGCCGAACTCCTGGACTATGCAGACCGCCACTTTGAGCGGGAGGAAGCCTACATGGCCGCCATAAGCGATCCCGAACTTGACTTTCAGAAAAAACAGCATGTGTCATTCCGGGACAGGATAAATTCCTTTGACCGCGCCAGCATCAGCGAGTCCTCAGAGCAGGAACAGCTCTTAAAAGACCTGATGATTTTTCTGACAAAATGGCTTTACAGCCATATTTTAAGCAGCGATATTCTGATTGGCAAAATGCCGCCTCTGAAAGACTGGCTGGGGAAGGATAATCCCTGCGTATTTTCGGACATCTACATAACCGGCATCCCACTGGTAGACCGGGAACACGAGAAGCTTTTTGCGATCATCGGGGAAGCAAACGCTCTCGTACAGGATGAGATGGCCTTTGACAAATACGACGAGATCGTGGCGATTATACAGAAGCTGCGGAATTATACAAAAGAGCATTTCCGCGACGAGGAAGAATATATGGAGAGCATCGGCTACGAAGGGCTTGAGGCCCAGAAAATGGCACACGCTGTCTTTATTCAGAAATTAAGCGAGATCAGCTTTGAACACATCGACGACAACCAGCAGGTATATCTGGAGGAACTGATGGCATTTCTGTTCAACTGGCTGGCCAACCACATTTTAAAATCCGATAAGCGGATACATCCCGGCAGCCATTGAGCGGCTGCATGTACAGCTCCGGCGGCAGCCTGAAGCAGGGAGGCGGAACCATAACCGGTTTCCGCCTCCCTGTCAGTTTCACGACATCGCCCGATTCTCACTTTCCTCACGCGCCTCTGCCGCAACCGTCTCGCGGTACCGCCCGAGAATCAGTGTCTGAATGCGCTCCCTTGTATCCGAATTAATCGGGTGCGCGATATCGCGGTATTCTCCATCTGCCGCCTTCCTGCTGGGCATTGCGATGAACAGCCCTTTTTCACCCTCAATAATCTTGATGTCATGCACGACAAATTCCTCGTCAATCGTAATTGACACCACCGCTTTCATTTTTCCTTCTTTTTCCACTTTTCTGATTCTGACATCAGTAATCTGCATGCGTTGTCCCCCTTTGTGAAACTGTAATTTTCATTCTTACAGCACGTATCGTTCGTTCTTTTCAGACACAATCCGTATCCCGTCATCGCCGCAGTAATAGGTATTTGCCTTTAACGTGTTGCGGCTCTCCACAATGCAGTTTTCAATATGTGTATTGTCTCCGATATAAACATCATTTAAAATAACAGAATTCTTAATCACGCAGTTTCTGCCCACAAACACCTTCCGGAACAGAACAGAATCGAGAATCCTGCTGTTGATAATACAACCGCTGGAGACCAGACTGTTGCGCACGTCGGACCCGGCGTTATATTTTGCAGGCGGAAGATCGTCCACCTTCGAACAGATCTTCGGCTCGTCCCGGAAGAAATAGCTGCGCACTTCCGGTTTCAGAAAGTCAAGGTTCGTCTGGAAATAAGAATCCACCGTCGCGATATTGCTCCAGTATTCCTTCATCTTATATCCGTTTATCTGCTTCATATTCTTGTAGCGGATCAGAATATCCGTCACAAAGTCCCAGCGGTCCTCCGCCGCACTGCGCTCCAGCATCTCGATCAGCTGTCTCCTGCGCACAATATAAATCCCGGTGGAAATTGTCCCGGAACTGGAAACCATGGGTTTCTCCTCAAACCCGGTAATCCTCGCATCCTCGTTCATCTGCACCACGCCAAAACGGCTGACGTCCGTCCCCGGCGGCATATCCCTGCACACGATGGTGATATCCGCCTTTTTCTGAATGTGATAATCGAGAACCAGGTTGTAATCCAGCTTGTAGACGCAGTCTCCGCTTGTGATGATCACATACGGCTCATGCCGCTTCTTTAGGAACCCGATATTCTGATACATGGCATCCGCCGTGCCGCGGTACCACCAGCTGTTGTCCGCCGTCACCGTCGGGTTAAAGACAAACAGACCTCCCTGTTTCCTGCCGAAATCCCACCATTTAGAGGAGCTTAAATGTTCATTCAGCGACCGCGCACTGTACTGTGTCAGCACCGCAACCGTCTGGATATGGGAATTGCTCATATTGCTGAGCGCAAAGTCAATACTGCGGTAACTCCCGCCCACCGGCATCGCCGCAATTGCCCTTTTGCCGGATAACTCCTGCATACGGCTGCTGTTCCCGCCGGCCAGGATAATGCCTATCGCCTTCATACCGCGTCACCTGCCTTAATCATTACTTCGCCTCCGGAGAGCACTCCCTGCGGATAATCCTCCCGCACCGTCACCCCCGAAATCACTGTATTTTTCCCCACCGTGATCCCGTCCGGAATCACGGAATCCTCGCCGACTGTCACCAGTCCGAACGAATAGATATCCGCGTTGAGGCGGTTTGGCGCCTCCTCCCCCGCGCCGAGCGTCACATGATTTCCGATCACACATCCCTCCGCGATCACCGCCTTGTCAGCCGTTGTGTTATCACCGATACAGGTCCCCTTCATAACAATGGAATCCCGCACCACACTCCCTCTGCCGATGCTGACTCCCGCGCCGATGACTGAATTGTACACCTGCCCGCAGATTTCCGTGCCCTCCCCGATAATACTTTTTTCCACCACGGCATCCGCCGAGAGATACTGCGGCTCAATGACATCGCTCCTGGTATAAATCTTCCAGTACTCCTCATAGAGGTTGAACTCCGGAATGAGATCAACAAGCTCCATATTCGCCTCCCAGTAAGACCGCAGCGTACCGACATCCTTCCAGTATCCGTTGTACTCATAGGCATACATGCTTTTTCCCTTCTCATGGCAATAGGGAATGATATGCCTGCCAAAATCGCAGCCGCTCTGGTCCTTCAGCGCATACAGTGCCTCCTTTAAGACTTCCCAGGTAAAAATATAGATTCCCATCGAGGCCAGATTGCTCCGCGGCTCCGCGGGCTTCTCCTCAAAGGCTTCTATCCGTCTGTGCTCATCTGTCACAACAATGCCAAAGCGTCCCGCCTCCTCGATCGGAACCGGCATCGTCGCGATCGTCACGCCGGCTCCCTGCTTTTTGTGATACTCAAGCATAACCTCATAATCCATCTTATAAATGTGATCCCCGGACAGGATCAGCACATATTCCGGATGATAACTCTCCATATAAGTCATATTCTGGAAGACTGCGTTCGCTGTTCCCGTGTACCATTCGCTGCTGCCGCTCTTCTCATAAGGTGGCAGAATCGTCACACCGCCGTTGTTCCGGTCCAGATCCCAGGGGATACCGATACCGATATGGGAATTCAGCCGGAGCGGCTGATACTGTGTCAGCACTCCGACCGTATCGATGCCCGAATTGATACAGTTGCTGAGTGGAAAATCTATTATACGGTACTTTCCACCAAATGCAACCGCAGGCTTGGCGACTTTTGCCGTCAGAATTCCAAGGCGGCTGCCCTGCCCTCCTGCCAGCAGCATCGCTATCATCTCTTTTCGTATCATGTCTCTCACCTCTTGTCTTCCTACTGGTCTGGTACTTCTTTTATTAAGAAAAATTATATCACAAACGCCATTTTATGTACATCATTTTTCCCAATATTTTCTGCCTGAATACCGCATTTTTGACATATTTCCCAATATTTTACGTCTGCTTCCGGGCACTTTTTCGGGTTTGTCGAAAAAAATATCCCTAAAACAATTTGCAAATACTTTGCATAGCGTTATAATGGGCAGTATCAAAACAGAAACGGCAGGTAATCGACGATGTATAAAATTGATTTTAAAACACCGGTACATATCCACTTTACCGGTATCGGCGGCATCAGCATGAGCGGGCTCGCAGAAATTCTGGCAAAAAAGCATTTCACGGTTTCCGGCTCCGACGTGCATGAAACCGCTCTGACAAAACATCTTGCACAGATGGGCATTCCTGTTTCCTGCACACAGAAAGCAGAAAATGTCAGGGAGGATACCAGCCTTTTAGTTTATACGGCTGCCGTCCGTGACGACAATCCTGAGCTTGTACGCGCGCGGGAACTTGGAATTCCCACAATGTCACGCGCCAGACTGCTCGGCCAGATTATGGATAATTACCCGGATTCCATCGCTGTCGCGGGCACACACGGAAAGACTACCACCACATCCATGATCAGTCAGCTCCTTCTCGCTGCAGACGCGGACCCAACCATAACCGTCGGCGGCATCTTAAAAGCACTGGACGGGAATCTGCGTGTCGGACATTCCGGTGTCTTCCTCTCAGAAGCCTGTGAATATACAAACAGCTTTCTGCATTTTTATCCGAAATACAGTATTATTCTGAATGTGGAAGCGGAACACCTGGACTTCTTTAAGGATATTCAGGACATCCGCAATTCATTCCGCCGATTTGCAGAAAATACCAGGGAAGACGGCGCACTGATCATAAATGGTGAAATCGAACAGTACACCGCAGTCACCGGACAGACAAAAGCACGGCTGATCACTTTCGGTACCACGGACGCCTGCGACTTCTACCCCGCAGACATCACGTTCAGCGACAGTGCCTGCGCTTCCTTCACTGTAATGCACCATGGACGCGCGCTTATGAAAATCTCCTTAAACGTCCCCGGCATGCACAATGTCACAAACGCGCTCTCCGCCATCGCCCTTGCCCTGGAACTGGGTATTCCGGAGCAGGCCATTGTGGAAGGACTTGCGTCTTTTCACGGGGCCGACCGCAGGTTCCAGTACAAAGGCTGCATAAACGGCGTGACCGTCATCGACGATTATGCCCACCATCCGACCGAGATCCGCGCCACACTCACCGCCGCAGCCAGCTATCCGCACAGGCGGCTGGTGCTCGCCTTTCAGCCGCACACCTACTCAAGGACAAAAGCATTTCTGGATGATTTTGCGGACGTCCTCTCCATGGCAGACGTCGTCGTGCTCGCGGATATTTATGCCGCCAGGGAGAAAAACACATACGGCATCAGTTCCTCCGATCTTCTCGACAGGCTTAAGAAAAAAGGAACCGAATGCTTTTATTTTCCCTCCTTTCAGGAAATCGAATCATTTCTTTCAGAAAAATGTGTGAACGGCGATCTGTTGATAACTATGGGCGCCGGAGATATCGTAACTGTCGGGGAATCCCTTCTCAGGCAATAAGTTATCCACACTATCCACATCCGGACCGGGGAAAACTCCGGTTCCGGATGTGGATTCCTCCGGTTTACATAAAATCTTCCCGGCGCCTTCCATTCACGCGGATTCCCGCACATCCATGCCGCAGACCGCGCCGCGCATTTACCTCATCCACGCCTCATATCCGCAGCATGAACGCCTGTATCCTCACCGGTTTCCATAACACTTTGCGCTTCACGGCTCCCCGTTTTATCCACACTTTCCACAATCACGGCGGAATCTGCTGCCGCGGTCCGCGGACATGAAAATATACTTCTCTTTTACCATTTCCTGTGCTATAATCGGGACGGACCGGGGATATTTCCGGGCTGACGCGGCATACCATAATCTGAAAAGAAAGAGGGGGACAGCTGTTATGGCCAGCATCACGCCCCACTGTGAAAATCATCACTCCACAACCAGCATCTCAAATATTTTTATTGATGAGTATATGCCCGCCGCAAACGGGGAATTTGTGAAAATATATCTTTATCTGCTCCGCCTGATGAGCAGCCCGGATGCGGGCTGCTCCATCTCCTCCATTGCGGACAAATTCGAACACACGGAAAAAGATGTCAGACGCGCACTTGGATATCTTGAGCGTATCCACCTGCTGCGTCCGGAATATGACAGCGACGGGAATCTCTCCGGCATCTGCCTTCTCACGCCGGTTTCCGGAGAAGCGGAGGCCCTGCAGCAGGCAGATATCACGATGGCTTCCGGACAGGCACCGGATCCGGCAGCCCCGCAGCGGCAGACGGACGCCGCGACAGCCTCCGGACAGACGCCGGACCCGGCATCCCTGCAGCGACAGACGGACGCCTCCGGCGCGGGATATCCCTCGGATTGCAGGACAACTGCATGCGCCGATGTCATCCCCCTGATCCCCGCATCCGCCGGAACACAGGCTCTCCCCTGCACAACAGACACCCCCGCGGACGAACATCCCGCGAAACGCGAATATTCTGCCGACGACATCCGGCAGTTTCGCCAGAACGAATCCATCGCGGAACTGTTCTTTATCGCGGAACGCTACCTTGGCCGCACCTTAAACACCACGGATATCAACACCCTGCTCTATCTCTACGATAGTCTGCGTTTTTCCACCGATCTGATTGAATACCTGGTGGAATCCTGTGTCAGCAACGGACACACCAGTATCCGCTACATAGAAAAAACCGCGCTTGGCTGGGCAGACGACGGGATTATGACGGTAGACGAAGCAAAACAGCGGACGGCATTTTACAATCAGACCTGCTTTATGGTCCTGAAAGCGTTCGGCATTTCCGGCAGGAACCCCGTTCCCTCCGAAACGGCACTCGTCCGTAAATGGTCCGTCGAATACGGCTTTTCCGACGAGCTGATCGCGGAAGCCTGCCAGCGCACAATGCAAAGCGTGCACCAGCCAAGCTTTCAGTACGCGGACTCCATCTTAAGCGGCTGGCATAAAAATCATGTCCGCACCGGGGCCGATATCGCACAGCTTGACGCCGCATTCCGCAGCAGAAAAAAGAATAATCCCGCCACAGCCGCTCCGGCTGGCGCGAATGCCCAGAAAAACAGGTTTAACAACTTCCGGCAGCGCACGTACGACTACGATCAGCTCGAAAAAATGCTCCTGACGACAAACGCCCGGTAAGATGTCGCGGAAACAGCCGGGACGCCTGACAGGAGGATGAGGACATGCCTTTGACTAACACGCAGTATGACCAGATTACCAGAGAATACGACGCGAGACAGCTTAAGAATGTAAGAGACGCGGAGTCACGCACAAAATCCGCCTATGAACAGATTCCGCGGCTGAAGGAAATTGACGATGCAATCGCCTCCTGTTCCGTCGCGCAGGCAAGGCGCCTTCTGGACGGGGACTCCCATGCCCTCGCGGAGCTCCGCAGCCGCCTCGCCGCATACCGCAGTGAAAAGGATCGTCTGCTCCTGCAGCACGGGCTCTCCGCGGATGATTTCAAGCCTTCTTATACCTGCCCCGACTGCCGGGATACCGGATACGCCGGCGGAAAACGCTGCCACTGTTTTGATCAGGCAGCCATTGATCTTGTCTACACGCAGTCCGGCTTAAAAGAGATTCTGAAAAAGGAGAATTTTGACCATTTTTCCTTTGCCTATTATTCCGACAGCGATGTTCATCCGGTCACCGGTCTCTCCTCCCTCGCCGCCGCACAGAACGCCGTCGCCAGCTGCCGTCTTTTTATCGATACCTTCGCCCTGGAATTCCGGAATCTCTACTTTTACGGCGACACCGGCACCGGCAAGACCTTCCTATCCAACTGTGTGGCAAAAGAACTGATGGACCTTGGATATTCCGTCATCTACTTTACGTCTTTCCAGTTGTTTGATATATTAAGCAGAGGGGTATTCCGCAGAGACCGGGACGCTGTCGACGCGCACCGGAATCTTTTCAGTTGCGATCTTCTCATTATCGACGACCTGGGCACCGAGCTGACCAATACCTTTACCGCCTCCCAGCTGTTTTTGTGCATCAACGAGCGGATTCTTCGCCGGAAGTCCACGATTATTTCCACCAATCTTGGAATGGACCGGCTGGCGGAGCTCTATTCCGAGCGGGTTCTGTCCCGGATTTCGAGCAGCTACACGCTGCTGAAGCTCTTCGGCGCCGACATCCGGATCCTGAAGAGACACCGTATTCAGCCAGAGTAATCTGTTGAAATAAATGTAGCACACCAACTATTTTTTATGGAGGAGCATTCATGCCAAACGATGAAAGAAACTTAGAAACCATTCCCGACGGAATTCTTGGTCTGATCCCCCTGGAAAGCTGCAGGGAACTGGGTATCAGAGTGGATCAGTACCTGGTCGGATGGAGGGAGAAAAGACAGCACCAGCATCAGGATGACCCCGCCTTCAAAGATTACCGACGTGAATCTTACATTATCTCCACGGCCGTTCCCCGCTTCGGGACCGGTGAGGCAAAAGGTGTCATTCAGGAATCCGTGCGCGGACATGATCTGTACGTGATGGTGGACGTGACTAATTACAGTCTGACATACCGTGTCTGCGGGCACGAAAATCACATGTCACCGGATGATCATTATTCGGACTTAAAGAGAATTATCGCAGCTGTCGGCGGAAAGGCAAAACGGATTACTGCCATTATCCCGTTTCTCTATGAAAGCCGTCAGCACAAGCGCACCGCACGTGAGTCGCTGGACTGTGCGATCGCGCTCCAGGAACTGATCGCCATGGGCGTTGACAATATTATCACTTTTGACGCACACGATCCACGTGTCCAGAACGCTATCCCGCTCAACGGTTTTGAGACGGTGCAGCCGGCCTACCAGTTCATAAAAGGAATCTGTAAATATGTATCCGATTTAAAAATCGACGCGGATCATATGATGATTATCAGTCCTGACGAGGGAGGAACCAACCGCGCTGTTTATCTCGCCAATGTTCTCGGGCTGGACATGGGAATGTTTTATAAGCGGCGCGACTACAGCCGCATTGTGGACGGACGCAATCCGATCGTCGCGCATGAATTTCTGGGCTCCTCCGTGGAAGGTAAGGATGTGATTATCATCGACGACATGATTTCTTCCGGCGAGAGTATGATTGACGTCGCCACGGAGCTGAAAAAACGGAAAGCCGCACGCATTTTCGCAGTGGCCACGTTCGGCCTTTTCACAAGCGGTCTTGAAAAATTTGACCAGGCCGTGGAGGACGGAATTATATACAGGGTTGTCACAACCAACCTCACCTACCAGACTCCTGAACTGCTGGCAAGACCTTACTACATCAACTGCGATATGAGTAAATATATCGCGCACATCATTGACACCTTAAACCACGATACCTCGATCAGCGACCTGCTCAACCCCTATGACCGGATCCGGCGTCTTATCTCCAGATACCGGAAGGAGCAGAAAAAAAACGCTGAAAAGAAATCATAAGATGGCAAAAGTCAGTTCCGCCGCAGTCCGGTGCCTGCGGAGCGTTTTGTATCACAGGGCACAGGCTCCTGTGATACAAAAAAAGGGGCTGTCACAGATATCCTTCCGTGACGCCCCTCTCTTTATCTTCTCTTCTGTCTCCGGCTGCCGGATCAGAACAGTTCCAGTCTTCCCTTAAACTTCTGGTTGATTACGTAATACGCGGCATACTCTTCCGGTTTCAGGTAAATCTGAAGGCTTTTGATGGTGGACACTCTGTGCCCCTCCGCGACAAACTGCGCCTTCGCCCTTCCGACAACCTCCTCAATCACCGCTTCCTTATCCATAAACTGAACGAATATCTCAGGTTTTAACTCTTCTTTTTCGGCCTTCTTCCCCGGCTTCGGCCCTCTCTTCGCTTTTGTCGTCTCTTTCTCCGTCTTCGCCGTTGTCTTCTTCCCCGCTGTCGTCGTTTCTGCGTCTGATACAGCCGGCTTCGCCTCCGCGATCCCGGTTACTGCTGTGTTCTTTCCTGCGGCCTCTGCTGCTGTTATATCTGTCTCATTTACTTCCGCTGCACTGACTGCATCCATGTGACCGGCAGATACAGCCGTCCCCTTTACTTCTTTCATAATGAGTCCTCCTCACTTTAACACTACCCTTTACTACTCACATACCAAAAACTTTTCCATCGCCACCAGCGCTTCTTCCTCATCGCTCCCGTCTGCAACAATATTCACAGTCATGCCCATCGACGGATTGAATGCCATGATACCCATAATGCTCTTTGCGTTGATTCTGCGATTGTCACTCTCCAGAGTGATCTCACTGTCAAACCGGCAGGCCACCTGAACCAGTTCAGCGATCGGATTACTGTGTTCCCTGGAAACATTCGATACGATAACTTCTTTCCTACTCATACTCCTCCACTTCCTCTTTCAGCGCAGTTGTTTCGACGTACTCTACAAAATATAAACCATAACTTCACAATTTGCAATACACCAGTTGGAAATCTGTTAAAAACCCACAAAATATTGATCAGGCACTCATAATTTTAATGCTTTTTTTCAGGGTTTTTACGCTTTCAGATAAGTAAAAAAGATATTACCCGCGTTCGTAAAAATCTCATTCAGATCGGCGATAGTTTCCTTTCTGGTCGTCTGATCCGCGGGGTCAAATATATACACTCCGCCCGCGTCATATCCGACGATCAGAACTGCCTGGCTGCCTCCCGTCATCGCAAAAACCGTACTTCCGCAGCTCACATAATAAAGAGTTTCTTCCAGTCCGCAACCGGTCAGATCCAGCACCTGCATATCCTTCATCATATTGTTGAGAATACTTTTGGGCGTCTCTCCCCCGTCGATCAGCGCGCCGACGCTGATATTGATTCCCTCTTTTTCCAGCATCGCATTAATGCACCGGGCAATGCTTCCCGCAGAGGCGTCCTCCGCTCCGACCGCAATATCCCGGAACGGTCCCTGTGCCGCTTTTCTGGCACGTTTCCACACATACTTCATATCATCGCCGATAACGACCCCCATCTTTGCATTGGCCTCCATAACCGCCTCTGTCACATGGTCCGTCGTAAATACGACGTCTCCTTTCACATAGACGTAATAGCGCGCCAGGGAGCTCTCATCGTGCAGTGAAAGCGTGCGGTCCGCCTCCGGGATTGTCTCCCGGGGCGTCAGCACTTTCGGGGCCCGCTCGCTGGTCAGATCGGGCAGCATCAGCCGCACCTGGGTCTCTTTTTCCCCCGAACCGGCCATGCTGACGGTGACCGGCCTCCCAGCCTCCCCCTCGCGGTTCATAATCATATCCCGGTCCGCCTCCACATAGGCGGTGCCGTTATACCGGATACGGTTTAAATACATAGTGTCACCGTCAATCTCGATATCCGACACATAATATCCGCTTTTCTCATAGGTCTTAAGAATCTCCTGCCCTCCGGACGAGACATCGGAAATGCGGATCCGGTACATCGGAAACAGCGTATTCCCCGCGGCGTCCGGATGCACATCCCCGGCTTTCGCAATCCCGTAAATAAAATCCTCCTCCATAAATCCGAGCGGCTTCATATACTCACCGCTTCCCTCTGTGATATCCGTCTGTTTCTGGTCCGACAGATTCAGTATGTGAATGCTGCCGCTCGCGCTGATCTGCTCCGTCTCAACCCACGCTACCAGACGGTTGGAAGATGAGACCGCAAACGCCTCATCCGAGAGGCCTTTTACAATCTCGCGCGTCTTTAAGCTGTTCAGACCGATGCCGTAGACCGTCCCGTCCATCATCAGGAAAAGTTCTCCCCCCTCGTTTACGTACATCAGCTGTCCCAGCTCTGATTTCAGCACCTCGTAACTCTTATCAGAGGGAATAAATGCCAGCTCCTCATTTGTGTTGGATATGCTGTCATAATGGTAGACAGCCATTCCGACCTGACCTTCATGAACTCCCCGGTTCATATAGCCGTATACGATATAATCCGCGCTCCCGGCCTCGTCAATCCGGACAATCCTTATATCATGCTCCCCGTAATTTTCACGGTTATCAATCCCCTCATGCCCGCGGAAACTGAACACTTTTGCCATCGTATTTTCACTGCTGTTATAGCTCCAGAGTTCCCCCTCCTGCACAAACGCCACGCTCGTTCCCGCCTCGTTCGCCTTAAATTCCACTTCTCTTTTGCGGATTCCAAGCCGGATATGCTGATCGCCGACGGTGCTGTTCTGACCGCGGAAAATCTCATTCATCCTCCGCTCAAAGTTCAGCAGATAGATGCGGCTGCTGGTGTAGCGCACCCGGTAATATTCCTCAATATTATAATAATCTGTCTCCCCGTTCTCCCCGTCTGCCATCACGACATATGAGAGCACAATCACATTGTAAGTGCTGGTGATCTCCTTGACGGATGGCACCGGGTCTGTCAGCCGCTCCACATTCATATCCCCCCAGCCCACCTGTTTTAAAGAGGAATTCAGAGAAACAAAGTGGAGCGTACTATTATCCCCCGTCGTCCGCTCCATATAGGTCGCCAGCGTTGCCACCGTTTCATCCTGAAATGTTTTGTCATTGAAATCCTTTACAAACGCAAGACACTCTTCCACATAGCAGTCCACAGGCTCCACAATGCGCGTATAATAGGAAATTGTGTTCTCCCCGCTTGTAAGGCGTATTATCAGAAGATACTCCTCGCCCGCCTCCAGCAGATTCTGGATCGTCAGATTCGCCGTAATCTTTCCTTTTTTCTCATGATAGGATGTGACGTCGGCATTCGCTATCAGACGCTGCGCGTCAAGACTGCGTATTTCATAAGAGATCGCATCCACTTTGGTCTGGTAAGTCTGTATCGTCACCGGCAGTATTCTCTCGGCCGAAACCGGAGTGATCGTATCCCTCATATAAGCCGCGTTCATCTCCGCCGCGTAGCCGTGCAGTTCATTGATCTGCATGTTCCCCGCATGCAGGTCAATCACTGGAAGAACAGCCTCCTGCATCTCTGTCGTCCGGTCTTCGTTGGTATGATTCATCATTCCGCCAAATACCAGTAAGGACACTATAAATACCAGCGCCAGGGCCAGCGCCTTTATCCATCCCTTCTGCACACTTCATCCTCCCCTGTCTATGTATCTCTCTTCACACTTCTGTAAATCATCCGGCACAACTCCTCTGATATCAGAAATCAGTTCTGCCACAGCGCAATCCCCGGAGCATTTTGCATCCTGGAACCCGTTTCCCATGATACAAAAATATAGCTACCGCAGGCGCGATAGCTATATTGTATGCATTTTTGCCCGAATCTGCAATCGTTTCCTCAGAAACTTTGCTTTTTCTTAATAATTGCCGGCCTACCACCAGCGCCTGCATCTCCTGTGCCTGCATCTCCTGCGATACATTTCGTTGTTCAAAATCACACCGATCAGATTGCGCAGATGATCTCCATGCGGGGGCGGCGGAGGCGGCGGACGCCCGAACATGGCCCAGGCAGGCGGCAAGAATCCGGAGGGCATTGAGGCGGCTCTTGAGAGGGCAAAGGAAACCCTGGCAGAACAGGTTTAATATAGGCGGTTCCCCCGCAGAGGGGGAGCCGGTGTGTGTGATAGAGGGAGAAGACTGTCAATCAGTTTATGGTTGGCAGTTTTTTCAGGCATGTTTCTTTTTTATTTTATGTTTTCTGTAACGAAACCTGCATTTTTGACTCTTATAGATAGGAGGTGGGCTGGTGCAGGATTTTGAAAAAATCTATGTAGATTACCTGCGTGATGTGTATAATTTCCTGTTAAAATTAAGCGGCAGTGAAGATATTGCCGAGGAGCTTACTCAGTCCACATTTTCCATCGCGTTTGAAAATCTGGGAAAATTCCGCGGAACGTGCAAGATGTCCGTCTGGCTGTGCCAGATTGCAAAGCATGAGTATTTTGCGTATTGCAAAAGGCAGCGTCCTATCGTCAGGGAGGATGCTATGGAGGAACCCTGCGGGGAGAGCTTAGAGGAGCGGTTTATCGACCACGCGGAGCAGATCCGCATCCATGAGGTTCTCCATGTGCTGTCGGAGCCCTATAAGGAA
>OFFW01000625.1_pt1 | contig 24621 bp, 22 predicted proteins | sample 1521501 | NCBI WGS metagenome assembly OFFW01 (sample SAMEA3504107, study PRJEB24116) | mouse gut metagenome | biome: mouse gut; feature: mouse-associated habitat; material: faeces | place: Denmark | collected 2011
AACAAACTCAAGCCATACCGTCTGCCATATGCCGCTCTGGGCAGTATAAAAGATACCACCTCTGTGCAGGGTCTGCTTTCCTCTGGGCTGGCATCCCTCGTCGGACGGGTCTTTGACCTTTACGAGAAGCTCGTTTTGGCCATCCGTTAAAAAGTCAGTGATATCCGCAGAAAAAGGCAGGTAACCGCCCTTATGGGAGGTCACCGGCCGCCTGTTGATATATATGCCGGCATGATAGTCTGCCGCGCCAAAATGCAAAATGGCGCGCTTGCCGGAAATGTGCTTCAAGTCGGGAAGGAAAGTCCGGTACCAGAGAAACTCTGAGGGAAGAAGCTGCCTGTTTACGCCGGAAAGAGAACATTCCGGAGAAAAAGGCACAAGAATTTTTCCGTCAAAAGTTTCGGGAAGAGTCTTTGTCGTTGTGAAAGCATAATCCCAGAGGCCGTTCAGGCAGAGAAAGGATTCCCTCTTTAGCTGCGGGCGGGGATATTCAGACAGTACGCTGTTTTTATCCAACCGTTCGCCCCAGACAGTGGCAAGAGGGGCAAGCCTGTCCCCCTCGTGGGGGTTTATTATGCTTTTGAGGGCGTCTTTTATATCCATATTTTTCCTCGTTTTATGCCTTATGATTCAGAAAGCGCCTCTTCAAATACCTTAAGGAGCTGTTCCTTGTGAAAAGGCTTATCCACAAAGCCTTTGGCGCCAATGGCTTTGGCTCTCTCAAAAGTATCGTCATATGCAAGAGATGAAACCATGATGATTTTTGCATCCGGATGCTCTTTTAAAATACGTTCAGAGGCGTCTAAGCCGTCCATTCCCTGCATGATGATATCCATCGTAACCAAATCGGGTTTTACCTCGTCATACTGGGCAATCGCATCCTCTCCGCTTCGGCAGTATGCCGCTATTTCATAATCTGTCCCATTCAGAACGTCATTTAATTGAACCCGTACCAGCCGGGAATCGTCTACGACCATAATTCGTTTGCTCATATTATATGCTCCCTTCTCTCAGGCTTCACCTGAAACAGCCCCATCCTTATCGGAAGAGGGCACATGATGAATTAATTGCGCGCCGCCAAAGTGCTCGTCGGAATAAGTGAGCACAAACTGGATTTCACGTCCTTCAGGCTCATAGCGTCCGTGGTAAAATACAGGCGGTCCAAAATGCGCCGGAACCTTGGTAGCCTGAAACATAGAACCGGCTATTCTCCCGCAAAGTACGTTAAAATATTCTTTGGTAAATTCCTCCAGGTCTTCGGGACTGACCGAATCCTCATGGAAAGAATTGCATGCCATACGGTACAGCAGTCCCGTGTCGGCACAGAGAGTAAGGCTGGTGTGGAAACCTCTGTCAAAGGTAATCTGAACCGTACAAAGGTCTTCGCCCGGCGACTGTTCCCCCTGATGCAGGCGTACGCCGGCGGTACACTCCGTCACGTCCTGCACAGCCTGGTCCAGTATCTGTGCAAGCTCCTCCTTTTCCATAGCGGTATTCATTTTGAAAATCTCCTCTCTTTATCGAGTGCTGTCTGGTCCTGTGATTCCGGCTCAAAAACCCGGCGGATTCTCTTAATCAAATCATTGGAGTGAAAGGGTTTTAATATGTAATCACAGGCTCCCAGTTTAATGCTTTCCAGAACAAAGTCCTTATCCTCCACACCGGTAAGCATAATTACCGGTATGTCTGCCCGGTTTTTCATGGCGCGTATTTCGCGCAGCGTTTCAATGCCGTTTTTCTGCGCCATTTGAATATCCAGCAGAATAAGGTCAGGCTTTATCTGCTCCAGAAATTTCAAAGCCCGTACCCCTGAATTGACAGTGAACACATCGTAATCATTACGCAGGGTATCCGAAATTCGCGTCAGGACAATGGCAGCGTCATCCACTGCTAAAATACATTTTTTAGAAGCTCTGCCTTTTGTTTGCATCATTTGCGTTATTCCTCCTTTTCAAGTATACTTAAAAGCTGACTCAATAACTCTTCTGCATAGTCGTCTTCGTATAACCGCAGTTGTTCCCTTATCTTTAAAAGGCGTTCTTTGGGTTCTTGCGGCATTTCATGGAGCAGCAACGCCTCCACCCTTTCGGCACACGCCTGGGAACGGAAGTGTTTCAGTTCTTCCAGCGCTGTGGCTGTCTGCTCCTTAAACTCCTGCATCGGCAGGGCCGGAAGCTTTTCTTTTGTGTTGTTTTCCTGCCGGCGTTGTTCCAGAAACTGTTCGATATTCGCCAGAAGGTTCTCATATTCCGCCAACAGCGATGAAAACTGTTCGGAGATAAATTCCTTATCGCCCTGTGCGGCGGCGTTTTCATGCGCGCGCGCCATTGCCGACATATCCATGGCTCCGATATTAGCGGACGCGCTCTTAAGTCCGTGCACCTCTATCTGGTAGCGCAGCATATCCGAATCCACAAGTTCGTTCAGAAGCGTTATCTTGCGCTTGCCATCCAGACAGTAAAGCTCCAGAAGGTCAACAAAGCCGTCTTCATCGCCGGAATAATACTGCATTGCGGCGTTCATATCCACTCCGCTAATCTGGAAAGACGCCGGGTTCAGCGGCTTTGACTCCGCCACCGGTTCCTCGGTCTGTCTGTACTTTTCCGGTATCCAGCGCAGCAGAAGCTGGTTTAAATCCTTCCTGTCAAGGGGCTTGGCGATGAAATCCTGAAATCCGCATTCAAGAAAATGTTCCCGCATACCTTCCATGGCATTGGCGGTCAATGCAACCATAACGGGGGCGGCGCCGTTTTCGCCGCAGTCCCTGCGGATAATCGCCGCAGCCTCGATGCCGTCCATGTCGGGCATCATATGGTCCATAAAGATGATATCATATCGGTTGGCGAACACCAGCTCTATAGCCTCCGGCCCGCTTTCCGCTTCGGTTAAGTCAAAAGCATAATGCTTCAAAAATCCCCGGGCTACCTTGCGGTTAATCACATTGTCATCTACAATGAGAACTTTCACGCCGGGAGCGGTAAACATATCGGTAACCTTCTGTGATGTCTGCGGAAGCTCCGGCATTTCCGAAACGGGACGCCGGTCTACGATTTTCTGCGGAATCGTGATGGTAACCATGGTTCCTTTGCCGTAAGTGCTTTCCACATCAATAGTGCCTTTCATTATTTCCACCAGATGCTTCACAATGGCAAGCCCCAGTCCGGTACCCTCCACTCTGCGGTTCCGCTTGGAATCCACCTGCCGGAAATCATCAAAGATATTGTCAAGGTCCTCCTGCTTAATGCCGCAGCCGGTATCTTCCACATGGAAAATCAACAGTTCTTCATTCTCGTCTTTTCCGGGTTTTCCGGTAATATACGCGCGCACATATCCTTTTTCGGTAAATTTCACGGCATTGCTTAGAATATTTACCAGAATCTGCTTGATTCTTACGTCGTCGCCGCGGTAACGGCAGGGAATCGTCTGGTCACATTCATATTTCAGGATAAGCCCTTTCTGGGAAGCGGCCATATCCATCATTCCTATGATTTCTTCCGCCATCACCTTTACGTAGTAATCCACGGATATCAGTTCCATTTTGCCGGCTTCCACCTTGGACAAATCCAGAATATCATTGATGATTGCCAGCAGATTTTTGGCCGCGGACTGCACATCCTTGGCGTGGGCATAAATTTCGGTATCCCCGCATTCTTCCATAATAATATCGTTCAGACCTATGATGGCATTCATGGGAGTCCGTATCTCATGGGACATATTGGCAAGAAATTCGCTTTTGGCGATACTGGCTTTCTCCGCCTGCCGCCGAACGCGCTTGATTTCATTAATATAGGCTTTTATGTCGGTCATATCCAGAATCAGGATAACGCAGCCCTGTATCTTGCCGTTTTCATCTATAATATGCTTGCTGTGGCTTTCATAATGCTGTCCATTGATGGAAAAACTCTGCGGAATGTCTTCGTTAAGCATTTCCTCGCGGAAGTCCTCCAGCACGCGGATGTTTTCTCCCAGCTTGTGGTCGGGCAGATGGGTAAAGATTTCCGCCGCCGCTCTGTTGTAATTGATAAGCCGGTCGTGGTTATCCAGCGCGATTACGCCGTCTCCCAGATTTTCCAGAACCTTTTCCGCCGCCAGATAACGGAAATCATAATTACGGCGGCTCCAGACCACAATTACCACCATGGACATGGAAATGGCAAGCGTCACGGGCGTCAAATCAAATACCTTTACAATCTTAAAGATATAAGCCATCAGCATAAAAGCGGGCAGGGTGGAGATTGCGAGAATCGTCCGATACTGCCGGTTAACCTGCTGGTCCGAGCGTTCGCGGATAGCGCGCAGCAGCGTATAGATGCAAAGGATATAGGGAATGATAATGCGACTGAACAAAAAGACCACATACAACGGCCCATAGGTAATGCTGACATGATAAAAACCGTTTGCGTCCGCCAGCCATTGGACGTCCTGGTAGAAAAGGCCATGCCAGTTAAAAAATACCGACGGAAGGGTGAAAAAACTGATTGCAAAGAGAATCCTCAAAAACGTTTTCGGCGGAGTAATATAGCAGTAGATATAAATAAACCAGCAATAACACAGCGCCAAAAATGCGGATCCCACATTTTCCACAGTCACCGCCGTCATGGCAGCCTCCACGGTAGATGCAGTCAGTTCCAATAAGTAACCTACATTCTGTACCAGAGAGCCGCACATAATGATGAGCAGCAGTTTCTGTTCTTTAGCTCCCTCCCCGTTAAGCAGAAGAATCAAAGCTATGACATTCAGACAAATGCCCAAAAATTCAAGTCCAATAACGAAATTTACCATATTACCTTCCCCGCCCCGATTGCAGCTTTACTGGCCGACTTGATGGCTTTCCGCTTATTTCCGCAGGCAATAAGCCGGATGCCATGTCCGTATGGGCATATGGCGAATGCCATTGGATATTTGTTGCTAAAAATACAATATTACAAATTTAATACTGTGTCAAGAAATAGTATGGGAGGGTTTTAACAAAGTCGGGCAGGGCGGGAATAGAAGATATTATTTTTTGAGGAAGATAAAACAGAAATGTATTGGGCGTAAATTGAGAACAATACAGATTACCACTTGCCAACACCTGTCAGAAAGGGTAAACTGAAATCAGTAAACGAATAAAAGCTTAAAAAGACAGAAAGGCGGATTTAAGGTTATGAATAAAAATGTTTTTCACAAACTTTCTTACGGTGTGTATGTGGTAAGTACATGGGACAACGGAAGACCGACAGGCTGTACGGCCAACAGCGCCATGCAGATTACCTCGTCGCCGGCAACGATTGCCATAAGCATCAACCATGACAATTACACAAACAAGTGCATCAACGAGACGGGAAAATTTGCGGTTTCCATCATGGCGGAGGATTCCACGCCTTCTATTATAGGAACGTTCGGTTACCGTTCGGGCAAAGACAACGATAAGTTTTCCGAGGTGGAATATCAGGTAAGGGATTATCTCCCGGTGGTTTCCGATTCCTGCGGCTATATTGTCTGCGACGTGATTGACAGGATGGAGACGGCGACCCATACGGTATTTTTGGGCGAGGTAAAGGGAGCGGAGCTGTTCGGCGACAGAGAAGCCATGACCTACAATTATTATCATAAGGTTATCAAAGGAAAGAGCCCTAAAAATGCTCCGACCTACATTGCGGATTAAGAGACATTGCTTTTTATGAAAGAGGGATGCTGCTTTGGATATTTTTAATGTTCACGCGGCATACCTCTTTTCATGGCGCGTTTGGCATCCGGCACGGTGAAAATCCGGTGAAACAGGCGGCTGTATTTCCGATACAGTATACTTTGAGAGGGAAAACGATGGAAACGGAAGAATTGTTAAAGAAGCGTTTCAGGGAGCTTGCAGGGAAGTCGTATCAGAATAACCAGTTCACGTTTACGGGATTTTTAAGTCTGGCGGATATGGCCTGTTTTTACGAGCTGGAAAAGGAGCTTTCCTATGTTCCTTATAAGGCGTGGGGTGGGAGCGGGCTTTGCGAGCGGGTGATGCTTCGTTTTGGCGGCGAGGAGGAGCTTGGATATCTTGAGGAATTTCCCATTGCATGTATTTTGGCAAAACCGGCGGCGGAAAAATTTGCGGATACGCTGACGCACAGAGATTTCCTGGGCGCACTGATGAATCTGGGGATAGAGAGAAGCACTCTGGGCGATATTTTTGTGGCGGACAATACCGGATATATTTTCTGCATGGAAAACATGGCGGACTTTATTATGGAAAACTTAAGTAAGGTAAAGCATACGCCGGTTCTGTGCAGTAAAACGGAGGATGTGCCCGAACTGGCAGGCAGCGACAGGCAGGAGATAAAAATTCAGATTTCCTCGGAGCGTGTGGACGGCGTGGTGGCTAAGGTATACAGGCTTTCACGGGAGAGGGCCGTGGACTGCTTCCGTCAGAAAAAGGTGTTTGTGAACGGCAGGCAGTGTGAAAATAACAGCTATCAGTTAAAACAAGGCGATGTGGTGAGCGTGAGGGGATACGGTAAATTTGAGTATTTTGGCAATCAGGGTATGAGTAAGAAGGGAAAAATTAATGCGGCCGTACTGCTTTACGGAAAGGCATGAAAAGTGAGGAGAATCAAAAATGCTGCTGGAACAGATGATAGTGCTTTTTCTGCTTATGGGAGTCGGGTTTATCTGTTATAAAAAAGAACTGATTACGGATGAAGTGAGTAAAAAGCTGTCGTCTATCGTGGTCAATGTGGCAAATCCCGCGCTGGTTCTGACGGCGTGTATGGGAGAGGAAAAGATTCGGGGAGAGGAACTTTTTACAACGGTCATAATCATGTTCATTATGTATCCGGCGCTTCTTGTTTTGGCGTCGTTTTTGCCCGGTCTGCTAAGAATCGGGAAAAATACCCGGGGAATCTACAGGGCTATGACTGTTTTTTCCAATATAGGATTTATGGGATTTCCGGTGATTACCGCTTTGTATGGAAACGGCGCGCTTCTTTACGCAACGCCTTTTGTGATTATTTATAATGTCCTGATATATACCTATGGCGTAGCGTCAATCAGGGGAAAAAGGGAAGCAAAGAGCGGGAAAGGCTCTCTGACACTGGCGGGAATGCTGTTAAATCCCGGCATGATTTCCTGTATCATAACGATAGTTATTTATCTGATTAATGTGCCGGTTCCCGCTTTTATCCAGACGACGGTAACGTATCTGAGCAGTTTGACGGCGCCTTTAAGCATGATGATTATCGGCGCGTCCCTTGCGGTAATGGATGTGAAAAGCCTTTTTACGGACGGTAAGCTTATTATATTTTCCGTGATTAAGCTGCTTATTCTGCCAGTCGGCGGTATATTTATTATCGGACGATTCGTGGAAAATCCGGTAATTCTGGGAGTATGCATGGTAATGCTGGCCACGCCGGTGGGAAGCATGAACGCCATGCTTGCGCAACAGTATGGCGGGGATTATGAAACGGCTTCCAAGGGGGTGGCCCTTACCACAATTCTGTCAGTGGCAACTATGCCGCTGATAGCGCTTATGATGTTGTAGAATCAGTCAATTGCTTTTATCCCTTCTTCGGACAGCTTCCTCAGATTTTCTTTCATGCTATTTAACAGTTCGGGGGAATGGGATTCCCATTTGGTGACTTCCGCAACAATTTTTAGCGGCTGCTTTGACCTGTAGGATTTTGTGGGATTTCCGGGAAATTTCTTGTCCGTAAGATTGGGGTCGTCCTCATAATCCCCGGTTGGTTCGACAACATATATTCTCTCGCTGCCGTCCCCTTCCGCCAGTTCGGCTCCCCAGATTGCCGCGTCCAGAGTTCCCGCAAAATAAACATATTCGGATTTTCTGTCGTCGTTGTAGTTTTTATTTTCTCCTTTACAATACCTGATTTGCCGTTATCGGCGGCAACGAAATTATAGCACATAACCGGCCGGCTTACAACGCGATATCCTCCGTTCCATAAAACGCTGTACAGGAACAGAAAAAAGAAAATCATATGTTTCAAATAGAGTATAGAGTATTTGTATCAGTTTGTGGTAAAATGATAAATGACAACGCAGTTGACGGGTTAAACAGCGGAGCATTCATTATCCGGACCGGTAATCCAATGTTTTGGATTATCAGTCCAATGACAGCAGAGTACTTGCACGATAAAATAGCAGATATCAAACGGAATGATGGGGTGGAAAGCGGCCGTTTTGCTCCGTTTTACGGCATAGCCGGGTTCATTCCGCGGGATAGGTAAAAAACAGGACGCGAGGAAGTAAAATGAGTATTGTTATTAATTTGATAGTTATTCCCCAGAGAATTTCACCCGACAGGTGGAAAGAGGTATACGACGAATCATTGAGGCTGTTACAGGCATATGATTTTATGGACAGGTTTCCGGCTCAGAAGAACGGGTTTACATACGATTATGCCGAAAAAAGCCGGGATGTTGAGAACTTTCTGGAGTCAGGGTACCACGGCTGGCGTTCCGTGGGAGACATGAGGACAGGGGACAATACGGAGGATTACATTCTTTTCGGAGATATTCATGCTTATTTATCCTCCAAAAAACAGACGGATAACGGACGGGAAATTCTTCTGGGTGTTCTCAAGGACATGAAAGTGCCGAAGAAGCCGAGAGGATGTATTAATCTGTGGGGCGGAAGGACGCAGGGGGAGGACAGCCACATTTACCTGCTTGCGGTGGGATGCCTTTTCGCGTCGCGTTTTCCGGAGGCAGTGACGGTGACCGGCAGTATTTCCGCGGGACAGTGCAGAAAAGCGGTGAGATGGGCAAACCAGTATCTGGACGAAGCCATTCAGATTCCCGATATCGGAAGTATGGACAGGCTTCTTTCCCGCTTAAAAAGCACGGCCATTCCCCACGAACAGATAATGGAGGCTTTTTTCCAACTGACTATTGAGGCAAGAACGCAGAAAATGGGCGGTTTTTTGCGGGAAGAGTTCACGGATAAAGAAATTGCTTCCTATTATAAGCAGCGGCTGACAAAATTTCAGCCTGCCCAGCGGGGCTTTGCAAGGGTTTTAAAGGAATATCTGGAACTGGGATTTTCCTTTGAAGAGCTGTGCCGGCTGGCGGTGTGCGACGGGGAGGGGCCGCAGGCGTCTCCTGAAGAATTTATAACGCATGTAATGAACACCAGGCTGTACATAAAAGATAAGGAAACCAGAGATTTTACGAAGTTTGCATTGTGGCAGGAGGACAGCGAGGAGGTTGACACGCAGTGGCAGGAGGTCGGCCGGATTTTGGGGCTGATTTGCGGGGCGGGAAACCAGAACGTAGACGCGTTTTACCCGCTGGAGAATATCAGGCAGGACTGCCGGAAAGTATTTGAGGGTCTGTGCGACGCCGACTCCGTCATAGACGGTTTTCTGGCAGACGAAAAGAGAGCGGAGGAGGAAAACAAAGGGAAGGCCAGTCTGCAGGAGATTCTTTATGATTTCCCTCACAGCGTTTTTGGAAAGAAAGAAAAAACGGACGGTGAGGAAGAAGAAAAATATGATGTAAACGATTATCAGGAGATGATTAATTTCTTCCCCGGCTGTAGCATAAAGCCGGAGCTTGAGGCGGATTTGATTAAGAATTTCAGGGCAATCCATGAGTTCGCGGAGGAGGAATTCGAGAATTTCAGGACCCTGAACAGAAGGGAACGTGAAAATTATCTGATAGCCGGCAACCAGAGAGTGCTTTTGAGGAAAAATATCTGGGACAAAATTTTTGAGAAAATAATGGACGACAAGTATATTATAAGGATTTTCGGAATTTTCGGCGTAAATACCAGACTGCGCGAGGGCTACCTTTTTTGCAGGAACATTCTTTCAGGACTCGACGCCGTGGATTATTTTTGGGAAAGGACGGCGGATGAAGCTTAAGGAAAAGGGCGCGCAAAAGGAGAACGGCTCCTATATTAGCATCGATATGGAAAAAACAGGCGTTCATTTGAAGAACCTGATTGCGCAGGAGGGATATACGGTGAAGGATATTCAAAGGCACCTTCATCTGTCATGCCCTCAGCCTGTTTACCGGTGGTTCAAAGGAAAAATTCTGCCCTCCGTTGACCATCTGTATACCCTGTCGCGGCTTTTGCATGTGCATATGGAGGAACTGCTGCTTCCGGCGGGAGATTTGTTCTTAAATACGCCCTTAAATCGGATTTCCGGAGAGACCGGGGGGCGTCAAGGTTACTGTGGAAACGTTACGAATTATTCAGATATTTTTGTTTCGAACAGCCTGATATTAAATATAGCTGCCGGACGGGAATGCCGGCAGCTTGTAGCCTACTGGAAGACTATGCGGAAACAAACCGCATGAAGATAGCTAATTATCTGAAATCACGAGCTCGGGACAGCCGTCTTTTTGAATCTGCAGGAGACGCTGGTTGCTGCTGCCACGAAATTCCAGGCTGATATCATATAAATTCTGGTCAAATTCTCCGTCTACCAGAATGTCTATATAACTCAAAAATTCTTCCGTAGCGTCACAGCGCGCTTTTCCGTTTTTATCCAGCAAATCGCTTTCGTAAGTATAACCGGTATAGCACCAGATATCCTTTTTCGGAAAACGCGCCTTAAACTGCCGAAGGAGCGGCAGAAGCGCTTTCTGATTTGGAATTTCCATGGGTTCCCCGCCTAAAAGGGACAGGCCCCTGATGTAGCCGGGTTCCACGGATTTCAAAACAGTCTCAATGGTTTCTTGTGTAAATTCTTCGCCATAATTAAAATTCTGGGCCTCTTCGTTAAAGCAGCCCCTGCACTTGTGGGTGCAGCCGGATACAAAGAGGCTGGTCCTGACGCCTAAGCCGTTGGAGATATCATAATATTTTATATTGGCATATTTCATAGATGCATAACTCTTTCACGGATTTCCTGGGTACGTCCCTGATTCCAGAACTGGGTTCCGATATATCCGCAGGTACGTCTTGCCACATTCATTTTATTCTGGTCCTGATTGCCGCAGCAGGGGCATTTCCACACCAGTTTTTTATGCTCGTCCTCAATAATCTGAATTTCGCCGTCATATCCGCATACCTGACAGTAGTCGCTCTTGGTATTTAACTCCGCATACATAATATGGTCATAGATATGGCGCATAACGGCTAAGACCGCGTCAATATTGTTCTGCATGTTGGGTACTTCCACATAGCTGATAGCGCCCCCCGGAGACAATTCCTGAAACTGGGCTTCAAAGGAAAGCTTGTCAAAGGCGTTGACCGGCTCGGTCACATGTATGTGATAGCTGTTTGTAATGTAGTTTTTATCCGTTACGCCGGGAATGCTTCCAAAACGATGCTGAAGGCATTTGGCAAATTTATAGGTGGTGGATTCCAGAGGAGTCCCGTAAAGGCTGAAAGAAATATTGGTTTCAGCGGCCCATTTTTTGCAGGTATCGTTTAAGTAATTCATCACGTCAAGGGCAAAAGGAGTCGCCTCCGAATCCGTATGGGATTTGCCGGTCATATAGCGCACGCATTCGCAAAGTCCCGCGTAGCCAAGGGAAATGGTGGAATAACCGCCGTAGAGCAGCTTGTCTATGGTTTCGCCTTTTTTCAGGCGGGCCAACGCTCCGTTCTGCCATAAAATCGGCGCAACGTCCGAGGGCGTGCCTTTGAGACGTTCATGGCGGCACATAAGCGCGCGCCTGCAAAGAGCAAGACGTTCATCCATGATGCGCCAGAATTTTTCCATATCTTTGCCGGAAGAACATGCCACATCCACCAGATTTAAGGTAACGACGCCCTGATTGAATCTTCCGTAAAATTTATACTTGTCTTCTTCATCTTTATATACGGTAAGGAAAGAACGGCATCCCATACAGGGGTAGCAGTTTCCGTCCTTTAAATTTTTGATGATTTTTTCCGAGATATAATCGGGAACCATACGTTTCGCGGTGCATTTTGCGGCAAGCCTTGTGAGCTCCCAGTAAGGGCTGTCCTCAGAAATATTGTTTTCCTCCAGAACATAAATCAGCTTCGGGAAAGCCGGAGTGATATAAATGCCCTGTTCGTTTTTCACGCCCTGAATACGCTGCATCAGCATTTCCCGGATAATCATAGCCAAATCGTCCCGGATTTGGCCTTCGGGCACTTCGTTCAGATACATAAATACCGTGACGAAAGGAGCCTGTCCGTTGGTGGTCATCAGAGTAAGCACCTGATACTGAATCATCTGGACGCCCTGCTTGATTTCGCGTTTAACCCGCATTTCTGCCATATTGGCAACCAGCTCTTCCTTTGCGTCTATTCCCTGGGCTTCCAGTTCCTCCCGCACTTCCCGGCGGAACTTATCCCGGCTTATCTGCACAAAAGGCGCAAGGTGGGAGAGGGTAATGCTCTGGCCGCCGTACTGGGAACTGGCAATCTGGGCAATGGACTGGGTGGCGATATTGCAGGCAGTGGAAAAGCTGCGGGGCTTTTCAATCATGGCCTCGCTGATGATGGTGCCGTTCTGGAGCATATCTTCCAGATTTACCAGACAGCAGTTATGCATATGCTGCGCAAAATAGTCGGAATCATGGAAATGAATCAGCCCCTGTTCGTGGGCTGATGTCACGTCTTCGGGCAGGAGGAAGCGTTTGGTAATATCCTTGCTGACCTCGCCGGCCATGTAATCCCGCTGCACGCTGTTGACAATCGGATTTTTATTGGAATTTTCCTGAAGAACTTCTTCATTGTTGCACTCTAAAAGAGAGAGAATCTGTTCGTCCGTGGAATTGGATTTCCGGACTAAAGCCCTCTTGTAGCGGTAAGTGATATAATTGGAAGCCAGCTTATAGGACTGCTGTTTCATAATTTCCGCTTCCACCATATCCTGGATTTCTTCCACGTTGGGACTGTGCGTCATTTTGCGGCACAGGGCGGTTACATTATCCACCACGCGTCTGATTTGCGACGCGCTCAGACGGTCGCGCTCCTGAACCGTCGCGTTTGCCTTTTTAACGGCGTCTTCTATTTTTACGGCATCAAAAGTAACCTCAACGCCGCTGCGTTTGATTATGTTCATATTCTTCCCCATTTCTTTGCTGCTTTTAAGCGTATGACAGAGTTTGCGGATGCTGCCAGGACACAAACTCTTTGGATTTACAACCAATCCGGAGCGGGCACATTTTGGTGTGCGGCTCCTTCATACCACATTATCTGGTATGCCGCCGGTTTTTGGGCGAGCATATTTAGTATTATACCGTGTGGCGGAAAATAATCAAGTAAATTCGGTTACATATCGAAAAAAATTATAAATAAAAATTCAAATGAAAATTTGTGCAAGATTTTGCTCTCTCCTTTCCCCCCGCGCATTGCTTTGTTCGAGCCGATATGTTATTTTATGTGGTAAGGAGGGACCCACGCAGTGGGAGGATTCCTTATCACCCGGCAGACGCCGCGGGCGCAGCCCGCATGGAATGCGTCTGCTTCTAAAAATGTGGTAAGGAGGGACCAGCATAGCGGGGAAACACCAAAAATATCAGGAGGTATGGAAATGAAAGACGTAAACTGCGGATACTGTCAGGGCGGAGAACTTTTAGCAAAATTTGGTATCAAAATCTGCGATTTGGACGTAAGCCAGTTGATTTTATTCAAGGAGCAGAGTAAACCGGGAAGATGTATTGTGGCTTACAAAGACCATGTCAGCGAGATTGTGAATATCAGCGACGAAGAGAGGAACCGTTTCTTTGCAGACGTGACAAGGGCGGCCAGGGCTATCCATGCGGCGTTTGCACCGGATAAACTCAACTATGGCGCATACGGCGATACGGGATGCCACCTTCATATGCATCTGGTTCCCAAGTATAAGGGGCAGGACGAGTGGGGCGGCGTGTTCCAGATGAATCCGGATAAAAAGTATTTAAGTGAAGCAGAGTATGAGGAAATGATTGAAAAGATAAGAAAATGCCTGTAAAGCTGATATGATAAAATAATTTATTATGAGGTGAAGATTTTAAATTTAAAATTTTCAATCCAGAGATTTGTGCTGCGCGCAAAGTCTCCGGGCTTTGGAAAGGAGCATGGTTATAAAAATGGCAAGGTATATAAAGGAATTGGTTTTGAATAAACCGGAAGATTTTGTTTCTTTTATGATGAACGATTATCTGCAGAAAAACAAGTTTGCAATGTCGGACTGGAAAGGCGAGCCCGCGTACCGTGCCGGCGACGCGATGATGGAAGGTTACAAATATTTAAAGTGGTCTTATTCAAACGGAACGCTGCGCATAGAAGCATGGCTTAAAGGCAGCTTTGGCAAGGAAATGGGACTGGAAGGTTTTGTGGCGACGCTGCAGAAAAAACCGTTCAGGCAAAGTCTGGAACAGCTTTACTCCGCTTTGCAGCAGGATATACCGAATGGGCAGGAGAGCGGAGCGGCGATTCCGGTTCAGACCGTGGATAATTCGGGGGCCGCTACCATGGCGCTGGTATTCGGCATCATAAGCGTTATCCTTGCGTTTATATGGCCACTCGGCGCAATTATCTGCGCTGTATTAGGATACAGCCGCGCCAGGATGGGCTCCGGTTCAAGCAAGGCGGGGCAGGCAAAGGCCGGTCAGGTTTTAAGTATCATCGGCGTGGTGATTGCGTTTATCATGTGGATACTGAACGTGGTTTTACTGTTTTTATAATTTCCGGTAAAACGATTTTAAGGGGAAAGTGTGAGGGGGAAGATGTTACGAATTGCGGTATGTGATGATGTTCCGTTTTACCGCGAAATGCTTGCGGAATACATCAGGGCCTGGGCTGCCTTAAACGGCGCAAGGGTGCAGGTCGAAAAGTATGGAAGCGGCGAGGAGGTCCTGTTCGGCATGGAACAGGCGGGGGATTTTGCGGCGGTATTTCTGGATATAGAGCTGGGAGGGATGGACGGAATAGAAACGGCCCGTAGGATTAAAGAGCAGGGCGGGCCTGTGAGCTTTGTGTTTGTAACCGGGCACGAGGAGTATTTCGGCCAGATGTTTGATGTGCATCCTATCCAGTATGTTCCAAAACCAGTGGCAAGGCAGAAAGTATTTGACGTGCTCGACAAGGTGGTGGAGGAACACCGAATCTTTTTTGAGAGCTTTGTGGTCAAATATAACAGGAAAATGCTGAACATTCCTCTGGGAGAGGTTTTTTACTTTGAGAGCGAGAGACGCCGTATCAAATCTTTTCTGGAAAGAGGCAGGCAGTATGTTTTCTATGAGAGCATGAAAATGCTGGAGGAAAAGCTGACTGCGTGCAACCATTACTTTATCCGGACGCACCAGTCCTATCTGGTAAACGCAAGACAGATTGAACAGTTTTATCCGAAGCGCCTTATCATGCAGAACGGGGACGCGGTCCCAATCAGCCGGGAGCGGCGGGAGGCTGTGGAGCAGACCTGCAAAGAGTTGCTTTTGAACGAAAAGTTACATAAAAGGGTGCTATTTGTTACATGAAAGAAATTTCGGCAAAAAAAGAAGTATAATGGGAAATGTCAGGGAGGTCTCCCAAATCAGGACATTTCATATCGTAGGCAGGGTTATCCCTGCCTGTCGTCTTTTTGTTGTGATATTTCTTTTCGTGTGATAGAATTAGGAAAGCATCAATTGGTTATATAAGAGGTAAAAGTATATGAAGCTGCTCAGCGCAATTGTTCCCTGCTATAATGAAGAGGAAAATATCGTTGATTTTTATCAGGAATTTATGAAAAACGAAGCCTTTTTCCGTGAAAAAGAGGTGGAGATAGAGCTTCTTTTCATTGACGACGGCTCTAAGGACAGGACGGCGCAGGAAGTGAAAAAGCTGGCCGGCGGGGATGAACGGGTACGGCTGGTATCCTTTTCCAGAAACTTCGGAAAAGAAGCCGCCATTTATGCGGGGCTTGAGAAAGCAAAGGGAGATTATGTGGTGTTTCTTGACGCGGACCTGCAGGACCCTCCCGCTCTTTTGCCGGAGATGTACGGATATCTGGAGAAAGGCTATGATTCGGTGGCCACGCGAAGGGTCAGCCGAAAGGGAGAGCCGCCTGTGCGTTCTCTTTTTGCAAGGCTTTTTTACCGGATTATGAAGAAAATATCCAAAACGGAAATGATGGACGGCGCAAGAGATTACCGGCTGATGACAAGGCAGGTAGTGGACGCAATCCTTTCCATGGGGGAATATAACCGGTTCAGCAAGGGGATTTTCGGCTGGGTCGGCTTTGAGACGAAGTGGCTTGAATTTGAAAACATCGAGCGGAAAAAGGGAGAGACCAAGTGGTCTTTCTGGAAACTGTTCCTTTATTCCATAGAAGGCATTACGGCCTTTTCCACGGCGCCGCTGGCTTTTGCCGCTTTTATGGGCGTATGCTTTTGTCTGGCGGCCTTTGCGCTGATTATTTTTACGATAGTGAGGAAGGCTTTGTTTGGCGACCCCACCTCAGGGTGGCCGTCCCTTGTGTGCATCATTTCCCTTGTCAGCGGCGTACAGCTTTTTTGCCTGGGGATTGTGGGACAATATCTGGCAAAAACGTATATGGAAGTGAAAAAAAGGCCAATCTATCTTGTGAAAGAGGAAATATAAATGGAGATGCCGGAGGGACTGATAAGTATCATTGTGCCGGTTTATAACGCCGGCCTTTATATAGAAGAAACGGTCGCCATGGTCAGAAACCAGACTTATGAAAACTGGGAGCTGATATTGGTGGACGACTGCTCGAAGGACGATGGCAGGGAAAAGATAGAGCGCATTCTTTCCGCGGGCGACGGGAGAATCAGGCTGATTGCAAAGCCTGTAAACGAGGGAGCCGCCAGAGCGCGGAACACAGGGATAGAGGCCGCGAAAGGAAGATATATTGCCTTTCTTGACGCGGACGATATCTGGCTGCCGGACAAGCTAAAGCGTGAGCTTTCCTTTATGGAAAAAAAGCAGGCGGCTTTTGTGTTTACCGCCTATGAGTTCGGTGACGAGAATGCAAAGGGAACGGGGAAGATAGTCCATGTGCCGGATACCCTCACTTATAAAAAGGCCCTTTCCCGGACAGTGATTTTTTCCTCCACGGTGCTTTTTGATACGGAAAAAACCGGCCGTGAAATCATAAAGATGCCGGAGGTAAAGAGCGAGGATACGGCAACCTGGTGGAAAGTTCTCCGAAACGGTTTTACGGCTTACGGGCTTGACGAGGTTCTGGTGATTTACAGAAGACCGGCCAAATCCCTGTCTTCAAACAAGCTGGAGGCAATAAGAAGAATCTGGAATCTGTACCGGAAGCAGGAGAGGCTTTCTTTCGTCCATAGCTGCTGTAATCTGTTTTTCTGGGCAGTGCGCGCCACAAGGAGGCGGCTGTAAATTAACTGGGGGATAAAATAGTGAAACGACTGGAATCCTTAAAAAGAATCGGCGTATTATGGCTCAGCTTCATCGGAGTACTGATGCAGGCTGCCGTTTATACATATATATGGATGCACTGCTATTACCCGATTATCAACAATTTCAACCGGGGCTTGAAGTTTACGAAAAACGGCCATATTCTGGTGATTTTAATTTATGTGGTGCTGCTGGTCTTTTTTAATAATACCTACGGGGGGACGAAGATAGGATACCTGAAAACCGTGGATGTATTTCTGTCTCAGGTATTTGCGCTTTTTTTTGTAAACGCCATAACCTATGCGCAGCTTTCCCTGATGAACAACTGGCTGGTTCCGATAAACTATTTTGCGTCGGCCACTCTTATTCAGATTCTGATTGCAGGGATTTTTACCTGGCTTGGCAATACGGTTTACAGGAAAGTGTTCCCGCCGAGAGAAATCCTGCTCATTCACGGAGAACGGGATATCGAGGACGTCCTTCGGAAATTTGAAACACGGAAAGACAAATATAAAATTACCAGATGCATGGACATCAAACATGATATAAAAGAGCTTCAGAAAGAGATACTCAAGGGATATGGAGCGGTGATGCTGTGGGATATTCCCACCATGGAAAGGAATCTTCTTTTAAAATACTGCTACAGCAGATTTATCAGAGTCTATGTGATGCCAAAGATTCCCGACGTGATGATAAAAGGCGCGGACCAGCTCCACCTTTTCGACACGCCTATTTTCCTTACCCGGGAATATGCCCTTACCGTGGGACAGCGCATGGCAAAAAGAATGATTGACCTTGTCTGCGCCCTGATTCTGCTTGTGATTGCCGCGCCCTTTATGGTGGTGACCGCGGTAGTCATCAAGTGCTATGACGGGGGGCCGGTGCTGTATAAGCAGACCAGATGCACCAGAGACGGAAAGAAATTTCAGATTATGAAATTCAGGAGCATGCGGGTGGACGCGGAGAAGGACGGAGTGGCAAGGCTGGCGGCCAAAAACGACAGCCGGATTACCCCCATAGGAAAATTTATCCGTATGGTGCGCATAGACGAGCTTCCCCAGTTGTTCAATATTTTAAAGGGCGATATGGCTTTTATCGGACCCAGGCCGGAGCGGCCCGAGATTATCGAGCAGTATGTGGAGGACATGCCGGAGTTTGTATTCCGAATGAGGGTGAAAGCGGGACTGGCGGGGTATGCGCAGGTTTACGGAAAGTATAATACCACCCCTTATGATAAATTAAAACTGGATTTAACTTATATCGAAAACTATTCGGTTTGGCTGGATTTGAAGCTGATGCTTCTGACGCTGAAGATTTTAATAAAACCGGAAAGCACGGAAGGCGTTGACAGCGCGCAGGTGACGGCCATGAAGGCTTTGAAGGCAGAGGAGCCATGGGAAAATGAAGATAGAGAAGAATGAGGAATATTTAAACAGAGGAATGGATTTGAAGCGGCTTGTGCTGTACCTGCAAAAGCGATTGTGGCTGCTCATTATGCTGATTGTCCTGGGGGCCACCTGCGGAGGCGTTACCTATCAGGTGATGCGCTCCATGAAAATGCCGGTGGAATATAAGGCGGTATCGAAGCTTTATATCAGCTTTGACCATGACGAAAACGGGGAGGTTTATCAGTATTATAACGGATATACCTGGAACGATTTGCTGGACTCCGACCCCATCGTTGACCTTGTGATGAAGGAGCTGCCCGGCTATGAAAAAAGCGATGTGAGAGAATCCACCACTGCGGAAATTCTGTCGGACATCCGCCTGCTCACAATAACGGTCAGGGGCGATAATGAAAAGTTTGTCCGGGAAATCAGAAACGCTGTGGAAAACGGGCTGAAGGAATTTGCAAAAAACAGCGACGAGCTTGAACAGATTAAGGTGATTCGCTCAACCGTGCCGGAGAGGGTATACTGGGACAACAGAACCACCTCCGCCTGCGTGACCGGAGCGGCAGCGCTTGGGGTGCTTGCGCTTTTCATTATCGGATTCCATTATGTGATGGACGAATCCATGTACGTCCAGGAGGACGTGGAAAAGAAATACAAAATGCCTGCCCTTGGGATTCTGACCAGAAACCAGAAAGGGCTGCAGCCCTATGCCGGGGAGTTGAAAGCCAATATCCGTTACGCCATGGGCGATAACAGAACGCTTGCCGTTGTGGATATGGACAATCACGCGGACGTACGGGGACTGGAGCTGGAGCGGCTTTTAAACCGGGAAGAAACGGATATTATGGGAAGCAGCGGAGGCGTAAAGGAAGAGGAAGACTTTGGCTGGTACAAGGCAAAGACAAAGGAAGTCCAGGAAAAAGGCGAATGGGAAATAACGGCTTTCGGAGAGAACATTTTGTCGGAGGAGGAATGCCGGAAAATCCGGGAAGCGGGCGCGGTGATTCTGCTTCTTCCTTTCGGAAAGGACGTGGGAAGAAAGACGTCCAGAATTTTGACGCTTCTCAACAATCAGGACTGTAACATTATAGGTATGGTGATTGCCCAGGCCGACGAGGAATTTTTGAACAGGTATTTTGCCTGAGCATCCGGCCGGCGGCACGGCCCTGTAAAGGGCGGAGCGGGACGGCATGAGGAGAAAACAGGGGATGAAATTACAGGTACTTGCCGCGGCGGTAAATCAGGAACCTGAAACGCTGGCGGAGAAGATGAATCTGGAGACGGAGGCCGTTATTGTCAACCAATGCGGGCGTTATGATTATAGGGAATATCTGCATAAGGACAGGCTGATTCGCTGTTTTTCCATGACGGAGCGGGGGGTCGGCCTTAGCCGTAATACCGCTCTTTTACATGCGGAGGGAGAAATCTGCCTGTTTTCCGACGAGGATATTGTATTTGACTCCGGATATGAAAGGAAAGTTCTCGACGCTTTCGAAAAAAATCCCGATGCGGATTTGATTACCTTTAATTTCAGGGTGGATGAGCTTAGAGCGACTTATTATAATGAAACCTGCAGACGGATACGCTGGTATAATTACGGAAGATATCCCACCTACGCCGTGGCCGCGAGGCTGGAAGCGCTCCGCAGGGCGAATGTGGGCTTTTCTCTCCTTTTCGGGGGAGGGGCAAGGTACAGCAACGGGGAGGACAGTTTGTTTTTGCATGACTGCCTGAAAAAGGGGCTTCATTTGTATGCGGATACGGCGGAGCTTGGCCGGGAGGTTTACAGACAGTCCACCTGGTTTAAGGGCTACAATGAAAAGTTTTTTGTGGACAGAGGCGTGCTCTACCGCCATCTTTACGGCGTTTTGGCCAATCTGTTTGCAATGCGGTTTCTGGTTATCCACGGCGTTGTGAAAAAAAGCGGGATGCTTGCGGATATTTCTTTTGGCAGGGCCTTTGGCTGGATGCGGCAGGGAATGCGGCAGGCGAAAGCGAGAAAGTAATTTGTTTTTGAAAAAGGCAGGGAATCCGGGGAAAAGATTTGTGGTGAAAAGAGGAAGCTATGGTCATATATATTCTGGCGGCGGTGCTTACGGCTGCTTTGGGAATGTTGGTAGATAATCATTGCAGAATACGGCAGGGCATGGTGAGCAGACAGCAGATGCTGAATGCGCTGTGCTTATCTGCTGTTTTTCTTATCCTGTTTGCGGTTTCCGCCTGCAGACTCAATGTGGGGAACGATTACGCCAAATATGTGGAGTTTATGCACCTGATTCGCTGTGACGCCTTTGTGCCCACGGAGGTGGGGTTTAATCAGATTGTAAAGATTCTCTACGGGCTGAGCGGGTTTGAAAATTATCTGCTGGTTTTTGCCTTTTTTGCATTCTTTACCATACTGCTGTTTCTGATTGCCATTTACCGGCAGGCGGATTCCTTTGCTTTCAGCTTTTTCCTTTTTATGGCGTTCGGGTATTATTTTCAGTCCTTTAACACGGTGCGGTATTATCTGGCTCTTGCAATAGCGGTGTATGCGATTCCATGCGTGCTTCGGAAGGAGTGGGGGAAGTTTCTGCTTCTGGTACTTCTTGGGGCGACGCTGCACAAGTCGCTTCTGGTGGTGTTTCCGCTGTATATTCTGGCGTCCCATGCATGGAAAAAGTGGCAGCTTGCGATTGCGGCCCTTTTCTGCTCCACCTTTTTTTTCATGCAGGATTTTTACCTGAAAGTGGTGGTATTTCTATATCCTACCTATGAGGACACGGAGTATCTCGAGGGCGGCACCAGTCTGGTGAATATCGCGCGCTGTCTGGCGGTGCTTTTATTATCACTGATGCTCTATAAAAAGTCGGTGAAGGAAAACCGGCGGAACAGATTTTACTTTTACTGTAATTTGGGGGCCCTTGCGATGTATGTGTGCTGCTCGTTTCTTCCGGTGATTTCCAGAATCGGGTATTATTTGACCGTCACGCATATTTTTTTCCTGCCCGCGCTGCTTTCGGGGATTGAAAATCCGAAGCTCAGAAAGCTGCTTACAGGCGGCGTGGCCGCGGCGGCAGTTCTTTATTTCGGGGTGTTTATTCTGATGAAAGCGGGAGGGGACGGCCTTCGGATACTGCCTTATGAGACGTTTATGTTCCATGATATGGTGCCGATATTGTCGGATGTGAATTAACATTATAAAATTTGATGAACATAACTTTATACAGAGAATTAAATTAATCGAAAAGAACATATATTCGATAAAAACACTTGATTTCGGTTTTTACCGGTAGTATAATAGGGGAAAAATCAGGTACAAAAAAAATCCCAGAGGTGAGAACGATGAAACAGGTACATTTGCGTATAGATGATGAGTTATATAATGAAATAAACGCATATTCCCTGACAGCAGACCAGACCATGCAGGATTGTATAAGAGAAGCTGTGGCCTGCTATATTACGGATATGAAGAGAAAACAGTGTGAAATACGCAATTCATATTTTACATTTATTGATTTGTTTGCCGGTATTGGTGGTATGAGGGTTGCATTTGAAAAAGCAGGCGGTCGTTGCGTCTATTCCAGTGAATGGAATAAATATAGCCAACAGACATATTTTGCCAATTTTGGCGAACAGCCGGAAGGTGATATTACGCAAGTCGACGCCCAGACTATACCAGACCATGACATTCTGGTTGCAGGATTCCCATGCCAGCCTTTTTCTATTGCAGGAGTATCCAAGAAAAACAGCCTTGGCAGGGCAACAGGATTCGAGGATAAAACACAGGGAACTTTATTTTTTGATGTATGCAGGATTCTTAAGAAAAAAAGGCCGAAAGCATTTATGCTGGAAAATGTTAAAAATCTGCGTAGCCATGACAGGGGCAGAACTTTTCAGATAATACTGGAATCCCTTGACGAGTTAAATTATGAGGTTTTCAGTGATGTGCTGGATGGGCAGATTTATGTTCCGCAACATCGGGAACGTATTCTTATTGTAGGATTTGACAGGGAAAGATATGGACAGGATTTTGGTTTTGAATTTAAGCTGACTCCAAAGAAACACCGGCCGGTAATAAGAGATATTCTGGAACAGGAAGTAGATGACAAATATACATTATCAGACAAATTATGGACATATCTTCAAAATTATGCTGCGAAGCATAAGGCGGCAGGAAATGGCTTTGGTTATGGGATAGCGCCATTAGACGGAATATCCAGGACAATCAGTGCCCGGTACTATAAAGATGGTTCGGAAATTCTGATTGAACAGGCAGGAAGGAATCCCAGAAGATTAACGCCTCGTGAGTGTGCAAGACTTCAGGGATTTTCGGACAGTTTTCGGATTCCCGTGTCTGATACGCAGGCGTATAAGCAATTCGGAAACTCTGTTGTGGTACCGTTGATGGAGAATGTGGCACAGCTGATAGTGAAAAAGATAGAAGAATTAGAGGTTATGGAAGAGGTACTGCAAAGGAAGGTGATTTGAGTGTCAGCGGGATATGCCGGTCAGGCGATACAGTCAGTATTAAACAGTGAAAAAGGATTTTGCAAATTTCTTTCTGCAAATGATACGGGGGCGACGGGAGGACATCAGTCGGGAATTTTAATTTCGAAATCTGCGGTGGAAATGCTGTTTTGCGATTGGGAGCTGCAACAGGAAAGGATTCCCAAGAGAACTATAAAAATCAAATGGCAAGGTGATTTTATAACAGATAGTTGTTTTACATATTACGAAAGTAAAAATGAACTGAGAATCACAAAGTTTGGCAGAGGGTTCCCTTTTCTGAAACCGGAGCAGACAGGCGCACTATTTGTATTTACCAGACAGACAAATAGTGATTACAGTGGGTATTTTCTGGAAACCGATGAAGAAATAGAGGAGTTTCTGGATACTTTTGGAATCAGTCCAACAGAAACCAACAGTCTTATAGATGTGGAAAGAATGTCTTTGGAAGCGCAGGAAAAACTGGCTATTTCGGATTTCCTGGATAATCTTGATGTGGATTTCCCGACATCGGAAGTCATGTCGGAAGCGGCCAGAGCCATTGAGCATAAAGTTTATAATCATGTTGAGGAGATTATATCCAATCCTGATAAGAAAATTATAGACTGGACAAATATGGAATATACTCTTTTCAGGGCATTAGAGCATGCCAGGTACGGGGAAATCCTCAAAAAAGGATTTCAGTCAGTAGATGAATTTGTCAGAGTTGCCAATATGGTTTTAAACCGGAGAAAAAGCCGTGCGGGGAAAAGTCTGGAACACCACCTGTCCGCCATATTTGACAGTAATGGGATAGATTATGCATCACAGGCGGTGACAGAAGGAAATAAAAAGCCGGATTTTCTTTTCCCGTCACAGGAAGCATATCATGACTATAGTTTTTCGGCAGATTATCTGATTTCCCTTGCAGCAAAAACAACCTGTAAAGACCGGTGGCGGCAGGTGATAAATGAGGCGGACAGGTTGAGAGATAAGCCCAAATACCTTTGTACACTGCAGCAGGGGATTTCAGGAACACAGATGGATGAGATGCAGTCGGAAAATGTAATATTGGTGGTCCCAAAACCATATATTACAGCTTATCCAAAAGACAGAAGAGAAAGAATATGGACAATTTCCCGGTTTGTTCAGTATGTGAAGATGATTGAGGGTAAATAAATGGATATTAAGAGCCCTGAGGAACGCAGTAAGAATATGGCGGCTATCCGTTCAAAAAATACCGGACCGGAAATGTACTTCAGAAAAATACTTTTTGCCCGTGGGTACAGGTACAGTCTCAATTCTGATAAAATATATGGACATCCGGATATTTATCTGCGAAAATATAATACGGCGATTTTTATTAACGGATGTTTCTGGCACAGACATAGTGGATGTAAATTTGCCTATATGCCTAAATCAAGACAGGATTTCTGGGAGAAGAAATTTGAAGCGAACAGGAAAAGAGATTGCGCGGTCAGGCTGAATCTTTACAATAATA
>OFFW01000627.1_pt1 | contig 24598 bp, 31 predicted proteins | sample 1521501 | NCBI WGS metagenome assembly OFFW01 (sample SAMEA3504107, study PRJEB24116) | mouse gut metagenome | biome: mouse gut; feature: mouse-associated habitat; material: faeces | place: Denmark | collected 2011
GTTCTGCTATTGATATTATTTGGAAGCGGAACCCTCTGGGTCTCCAACAATTATCCAGTTGCCAGATGGACACCAAACCTGCTACTGCTCAATTTATCTCCTTCCTTACTTTCTACCTGCAATTTGATGAATCTTAAATCCACCCCGAACCGCCAGACATTTTACGGAGTCTGGCGGTTCCGCTTTTGACGCTTACCTAAATTGTCTCAATGAGGCAATCAAGGATAGCTTCAATCTTGTGCTGCCTCTCCAAATCCAGCCCTCCCAGCTTCTCCGCCAGGGGTGTCCATCGAATAGGCGTGTCTGCCGCAACGTAGGCTGACAGGATGGCATCAGCTCCAGTCCCGAGGGCATTGCATATGTCGATCAAGGTAGGTAGGGCAGGCATCAGCAACCCACGTTCAATCCGCGAGATCGAGTTGGATGCCACATCTGTTATCTCCGCAAGCTGCTCCTGGGTCATGCCTCTCTCCTTGCGTATGCGCTGTATAGCCTGTCCTCCCTGCTTGAAGTCCACTGCTATCCCTCCTACGTCGATATTTCACCCATATTATGAGCGAACTAGACGTGTTAATTCCAGAACGCTATGGACAAAACTCAACGTATAGAGTATAATTGGGTGTAACTCTTTGCGGAGGTGTTCCCCTATGCTGGATAACTGCTGTGCCTTCACAGGTCATCAGCCACACAAACTCCCATGGCGGTACAATGAAGCTGATGGTCGTTGCTTGACCTTGAAAGTAGCATTGTCAGAGCAGATCACACGATTGGTTGATGCTGGGATGACGGACTTCTACAGTGGTGGAGCTGACGGGGTAGACTGCTGGGCGGCATTGATCGTTCTGGAGCTGAGAAAAAAGAACCCTGCACTGAGACTCCATCTGATCCTGCCCCACGAAGGACAGGCAGACAAATGGAGTGATTCAGCACAGGACAGGTATCATTCAATCTTGGAGAAGGCTGACTCCGTAGAGTATGTAAGCCGTGAGTATTACGATGGCTGTATGCTCGACCGGAACCATCGGCTAGTAGAAGCTGCTGGGGTACTGCTGGCCGTTTATAATAGAGAGCGGCGCGGAGGTACTGCGGCTACTGTCCGATACGCTCGGAAGCTAGGTAGAGGAATCATCATCCTTAACCCGATCACGCTTGAAGTCACCGAGGATCAAGTCGGATGAGCGGTAGTCATGAGTATATATTCTCCCAGTGCATAAGTGTCCTACATCTCTCAGAGGTTGTGCAAACTGCACAATGAAATCCATAATATATAATTGAACGAGTTTTTGTGCATATTCCCTACAAACTTCCTTTACAGGGCTTTACAACCTCCGCCTCATGCACTACAATACGGGTGCATATGGAGGTTGCAGACATGAATGTTGACAAGAGTAGTACCATCAGCGAAGGTAGGTTCTCATCGGAGGACGTTAGAATCCAACTCACTGATTCCATGCTTTACGATAGGCTGCACACACTCTCCGCCGAATATTCGTTATCGGTAGAGATGTTGGTCAACGTAGCAGTGAAGCGACTGGTGGAAGATGTTGACTTTGTGAGAAGCCTACGCACTGGAAAGGTGGAAGGAGCGTAGTCCCCTACGCCCCTTCCGTATCGTCAAAGTATGAGAAGATCGTCCGCAGTACGTTGATCGCCATCTGCCTGCGCTCCAATGGCTGCTGGTCCATGATCTGCTTGAACTGCTCCATGATGTTGGCGTCACTGTCAGATACGGAGTCAGCCAGCAGGTAGTCCACCGTCACACCAAGACGGTTGACGAGCCGCACCAGCGTGTCCAGAGTGAGACTCCGTTCACCACGTTCAATGGCTCCCATGTAGGTATCCGATATATCAACGGCTTCTGCAAGCTGGGCCTGGGTGAGATGTAGCCGCAGCCGTTCTTCTCTGATTCGATTCCCTAACCCCTTATAGTCCACTAGATCACCCCTTGATTATTGTACCTGGGTGAATCTATACGAAGAAACATATAATGGGGGTATTTAGATTGACTAATAGAGGTATCCGTGGTAAGATTACTTCAAGATTATGATAAAGGAGGGCAGATGGATGTTTGAAGACTTGGTGAAAATAGCGGCCCTTGGATACGTTGGTTCAAAGATGAGCCAAGAGATGAGCAAACGGACAGATGAGAGAAAGAGAGAGCAGGCCGAGGCTATACAGCAGTTGAAGAATTTTGCCTTCGTTGTATATGACGGCAAGGCTCCTTATACAGACGCACAGAATCTGGTGAAGTATCTGAAGGACAAGGGGTATGACTCCGCTGCTGTCGATCCGGAGTTGTACCACAGCCGTCTGGAGCAACCTCCAATCATGGAATACTCCCGAATAATTATTATTGGACACCACGATTTCACAAAGGAGCAGATGACGACTGTTGACCTGCAATCCGATCAGTACGGCTTGAAATTCGGAGCAAAGGGCCGCAGGTGTGTATTGAGGGCCTGTCGCTCCGACCTGGGCCGTGGGAAGAAGGGCCGCAAGGAGTTCGCTGCCTACTATGACCAGGAGATGTCCGGCCACAGGGAGTTGGCGGAGAAGTACGGTGTGCCAACAACCTTTGGCTTCCGGGATGAAACTCGTGAATCCCAATATGATCTGTTGTGGTTGAAGTGTGTCCTGTATCTGGAGACAAGCATTGGATCAGAGCGTATGGCGGCTCAAGTGGGCAAGCTGCTGCGTCCCCACGCATACTGATTACAAATCAATCATGCAGACGGAGTGGAGTCAGGATAGGGAAACCTGTAGGGAAATCATATGGGGAGGCTTATATGGCACTAAAATTGGCGCTGACTGTAGCAATGGCCCTGTGGAAGACAGGGTTGCCGGAGAAGGCAGCAAAGTATGTATATGATAAGGCAAGCGCAATGCTGCTGGATGAAAGGTCGGACAGGGAATCCTTCCAAGCTGCACTGGAGCATTACTCAGATGATGAGCTGATGGTCTATGTTCCAGATGTTTATCAGGAGGACATCTATCGGATCGACTACGCACGTCTGAAGGAGAACGGGGTCAAGCTGATCTCCTTTGACATTGATGATACCATTGACGACAGCTTCATCAACAAGTTGGAGGCCAATGCTCCTGGGATGACCGTTACTATGCCGGATAAGGCCAGGGAGTTGGTGCGTGGCCTGAAGGCCATGGGCTTTACTGTCGTATTGCTGACCAATGCCCAGCAGGAGCTGGCAGAGGGGGCCTGCAAAGATCTAGGCGCGGATTACTGTATTGCCAGAGCAAAGAAGCCGGAGACCAGCGGCTTTGAGGCCATCTCTTCCCGGTATGGTGTAGATAAATCTCAGATGGCCCATGTTGGCAACAGTATGCGTGCTGATATAGCGGGTGGCAACAAGTATGGGGTCACTACCTGCCTGGTTCGGCGGGCGGGGACCTCCATGAAGCTGGTGAAGTTCGTCTCAAAAGCATTAGGAGTGCCGACCAAAGGGCATCTGATCCGGGAACGGCTGTTGGAGCGCAATATGTGGCGCAAGCATCATGTGTACCGTCCTGGAGATCAGTATTATCAGTTGGGAGAGGAACCGGAGTATCGGAGACAGGCTCCACCAGAGAACAAGTCTGTTGTCACCATCTTCTATGACGGCAAGGCTCCCTACGCAGCGGCGTTCAATCTTTGCAGACACATCCAGTCGATGGGGGTTGATGCCAAGCTCAAAGATGCAGATGAGTACTATGAGGGTTATCCCGGCAAAGTCATTATCATAGGCCACCACGATCTGACCAAGAAGCAGCTTGCAGCGGTAGGTGTTCTCTATAACAGCAATGGTTTGATGCTTGGCTATACCCGGGATCAATTTGTGCTGCGGGTAAGCAGGTCTGCTTTGGGGAAGGGCAAGAAGGGGTGCAAGAAGTTCGAGGAGTATTACAATACCAGGATTCACAGCTATAAGGAACTGGCAGCTACTTATAATGTACCCATGCAGTTCGGCTCCCGTGATGAAACCCGTAAGTCCCAATACGATCTGATATGGCTTGTGTTTGCCACTCACTGGCTGTATGGATTCCTTGGGAAAACAAGCGAGCTTGGACAAGGGGCTGGTATCGACATTGCACAGCAGGCAGCAAATGACCTGATTCAGAAAGTGACTGCTGATAAGGGTAAGGTCTATACCTTGGAAGAACTGCTTCGGAACACCTACAAGGCGAATGAGAGTGACGGCATGAAAACCCTCCGCAATCACTTGGGGGATAATATTGCTTTCACAGGCGTGTGGCCCGATGTCAAGGATGAACGGGAGTTGGAGGAGGCGGAGCTGCTGGACGGGGAGTTGTCCGGATATGTGTTCACAGTAGGCGGCTATACCATTCGTAGTGCGGTATGTCTGTACCAAGATGATGATGAGGCCGATTATACCCAAAGAGTACCAGTCGGGCAGGATGCGATCGCTCAATATCGGGAAGAAGGCTGGAGGATGTGTGGGCCTGGGAACGGTGTTCGTGAAGTCCAGGTCGTATCCGCCAGATACAACGGTGCTGGTTCGGATGGTTGGCAACATATCTGCATTGCCGCAACGTCCATTCGCTGGGATGAAAGCATCAACTTCATCGCTGCATTGAAGCCTGCGGCCTCGGCTCCTGCTGAACAAGAGGTGCTGTTCATCCTCAAACAGTACACCGGAGATTCCTTTGGCGTAGCGCACTGGTACAAGTTATCCTCTGATGGAAATGTGACCGAATATTCCGAACACCCATACGACCCGGAGTCCTTTGAATCGTCCTGGAGAGATTAGGCGTGGGCTTAATTAGGGAGTACTCCGCAACCTCAAAGCCATTGCCCTGCAAGGGTTAGGGGGCAAAAATGGGAGTTCAAAGTGCAAGTTTTTTTGCAGAAAGTATATCAAAACCCTTGCACTTGACAAATTGTCACCTCTATATGCGGTCAGGAATGGACCATGCTTTCCCCATATTTCCTTGTTTCGATAAGGTTATAAAGCCTGTTTTGGGCTCTTTTCCACGCTTTTGCCCTCAACTTTCTTTTGAACAGGGTTGCGGAGTACCCCCTAATTAAGTCCCAATTCTTTTTTCTATACCTGCTCCGCAGGGGTTAGGAATCTTTTACTTAAAGAACATAAATCGAATTGGGAGTTAATTAAATCGGAATTACTGAAATAATATTGCGGCTGCAACATAAACACCTACCCGATAGAACATCGAAAAATTTGAGATAGAAGTGATACTGTATGACTAGCGCCTTCAGAAATATGTGGAGCAAAAATCAGAAATGGATAGATAAAAAGGCAAAGTCTATGCTGCCCTACAAAGCGGTTATGCTTAAAGCTACTGTTGCTGTTGCCATAAATTTTCTTTTGGAAATCAAAGAATTTCCAAAAGAAGCAATAGATAATTTGGACCACATATTTAGCGAATTACGGCCAATAAGTTTTTCCAGCTTATACATTGACCAGCTAAAGCTCGCTATAACTGAACCGAATAAATTTATAAAAGACCTGTATTCTTTTTATGTTAGTACGGCAACAGAAATCACCAAAACCCAGTCACAGGAACAGTTTTTCCATTTCTTATACACTTACCAAGAAAAATGTTCTCAGGAAAACAATATAATCCTTGAGGTGTTTATAACAATAATACTGTATCAACTTTATTACTTAATCCCAAACCAAAATAAAATTGACTACATCGTATGCGGCCTAACAACGTACGGAAAAATCATGACAGTAAAGGTTCCATACCCGGGATTTCATTCAGCCAAGCTGGAATTAGAGCAATGTTCTAATTCTGCTGTGGTCAACGTATGTAAAAGTCATGGAATACCTGTGAATTCAAGGGAGGAATACAACATACTGTATAACATGTTAGACTTATATACACAGCAGGTACAGCAGCTAACCCCGTTCATTGATGAATACACTTATGACATTTTACCCGATTTTAAAGCATTAAAACACAGGGAAATAGATACGCCACTATTTGATATCATATTCCACGATTATTTCCGTAAAAATTTCTCGGAAATCGTCAAGCAAATACGAAGTAAACGTCGAAAAACACTTCCTCTCAATGGAGTTATGATTTATTTTCGTAGTGACGACAAGGATTTTCCAGTTCAAAGGGTATTAATGAAAGAGGTGTTTCATTCAGATAAACTCACTATGCTGTATAAAGCAGAAACACTGATAGGTGATTTGCCCGGATATTTTGATATATCGTCTAATGTATTCTACGATATACTTATTAAGCAATGGGGAAAGTATGATACATGCCAAAGTATTTTCAATATGGTAATTTATCTTTACGCGTGTATAGTTCTGGATAAAGAAAATAGGCTGTATGAGAACAGAAATTATTACATGACTTTTGTCAAAGAAAGGGGGGATAACAACGAGGTATCAGATGCATTCCCCTACGAAGTCACAATTCAATCATTGGGCGATGAAAAGGAAGATATTTACCAATTGAAATGTAAGGACATACCGCCTAAAGATACCTCTGCAAAGCAATATCCTATCCGGATAACCAAAGTTCCGGGTTATATACGCCGACTTCCCGAAGGGCAATCCCCTTCGCAAACCGCAAAAGAGTCAGCCCAAAAATTGGGGCTTGAGTTAAAAGACGGTGAAACATATGTCAGGCAACACGAGAAATCTGTCCGTACCACAAAACAGAATTCTCCATGGAGACAATATATTTCAACGGCCAAAGGAGCTTAACTGCTACTGTATCATTTCAAAGTAATAAGTACGGAACCTCCCTAATATGCTAACAAATAATTGCTCACGGTCACATCGTTGCGCCAATGGCTCAAATGGAATACACTGACGGCCATTACAGCCAGCCGGTCATACTCTACGGGCCGGCCCAGACTCTGAGACAGTTTACTGCTGGAACCCCGCAGCTTGTATATGCCCGCAAATTCATGCTGGTCCCAGCGGCGCTTGTTGTGGGCCCGCCAACGGGCCTTGATTTCCAACTCCAACTGCTCCCGATACCCCAGCTCGCTGCGCAGGCGGTCGGCATAATACTGATAGGCCCGCTGGGCCAGAACCGCCCGAAGGTGGTGCAGGTCAATTTTGTTGGCCAGCTCAGCCCTGTCAAACACCGGCTCCTCTGAACCGTCGAAATAGGAACGGACCAGCAGTTCATCCCCCGGCAGGATACGCTGCTCCTGGTATTTGCCCCCCTTGCCCCGCCGGATGCGAACGCAAAGGTATCCCGATTCATCACGCACCAGGTCGTTGCCCCGAAGCCTGGCATATTCAGTTCTGCGACAGCCAACTACGGAAGCAAAATCAAACAGCCGAGGAGACGCTTCGCAGGAGGCGTCTCTTCTTTTGTCCACAGCCTTTACCCCCCTGCTGCGGGTGTTGGCGGAGACGACCCGCCTAGGCTTCCGGATTTCGGACAGAGAAATCCCATAAATCCGGCAGACCCCTGCCATGTAGGAATGGATGGTGCTGGCGCTCTTTCCCTGCTGTTCGAGCCAGTTGGCATAGTCCTGGATGTGTTTCCGGCAATCCTCAAAATGCCTGCACTTATAATTTCGTTTGCACCACTCGCCATATTTAATGGCGGCATTCATATATATTTTCCAGCTCCTCTGTGAAGTATGTTTTCCACCAGCTGAGTTCCCTGACTGCATCAGAGCCTTGCAGCGCTGGCTGATTTCATATTTTAGGCTTCCCATATCAGTCCCTCCTGAATATAAAATGACCAACAGTTAAAAATTTTGCTACGAACTTGTCCTTATCTCGTAAATATAGACCGCCAGTTATTAGCGTTTTCTTTGCCGCAAAGATACAATCCCTCCTGGCGATGAAATACGCCGCTACTCAAATTTATAAAATCAGGAGGGCTCATAATGAAAATCTCAGATGAAATACTGGACATCCTCAGCCAGTGCAGAGTAGAAAAAAACATCCTTTTTCTGCCCACTGGCAGGATGGACCGTCAGACCTATCTCGCCGTTAATAAGGTTCTGGAGAATATGGGCGGGAAATGGAACCGCAAGGCTCAGGGGCATATATTTGAAGCGAACGATAATCCGGCAGAGCGATTGGAAACCGTTCTGAGTACACGGGAGATTTCTGATTTGAAGGAGGAATTTCAATATTTTCATACGCCCCGTCCAATTGCGGAAATGATGTGCGGTATCGCTGAGCTGGATAAAAGTTCCCATGTTTTAGAGCCGTCCATTGGCGATGGGCGGCTGGCGGAGGTCATCATGGAACACCGGCCCGCAGGTCTGTTCGGAGTGGAGATAAACCCAGATATGTACCAAAAGCTGGAGGGAAAACCCTACCCAGTCCTATTGGCGGACTTTCTAACAGTGACCAGGGACAGCCTTCCGTTCTCTGTAAACCGTGTTATTATGAATCCACCGTTTCACAATTACCAGGACATTGCCCATATTTATCATGCGTATGACCTGATGCAGAACGATGGAATCCTGGTCTCCATCGTCAGTGAAAGCCCATTCTTCCGGGCCGATAAAAAAGCTGTTTTCTTCAGGAGCTTCCTAGAGGAACACTGTGCAGAAACAGTCAAACTGGATGCAGGCGCATTTCATGAAAGTGGAACAGAAATCCGCAGCAGAATCATAACAATCAGGAAGGAACACTGAAGATATTTTGTTGTCTGCCGAAATTCGACGTCCGGCGCGTCCCCGGCCCACAGGGCCTGATAAATGTGGCACACGTTTTTGTTGTGGGAACGTAATAACCCATACCATACGGTTGCCGGCCGCATGATATTTTTGTCCCCCTTAGCTGGTTATTTTCCACTCTGTGTCAAATAACCAGCACGGTCTCTTGGCAGAAAGTCCTCCCTCCTATTGGAAGAAACTCCATCACACAAGAGCGCCGCACAAGGGGCTATCGGCAGTCCAGGGAAACCAACACGTCCACCGCGTCGTGTTGGCGTGACCGTTCTCCGAGGGTCACAGGCGGGTCTCGTTAAGAGGCTCGGTGCGGGGATGACGCTTCCAGGGGCGATACACGGCGCGTCAATCGTGTATCCGGCGTTGCTATACCAGGCAGACCGCCGAAACAGGCCGCAAGCGGCAATCATGGCTTTGCGGGGTCATACACTTCGCCAGAGTGTATCCAGGCTTTATTTTCCGTCAAAGTCCCGGGAAAAGGGGCCAAGGCCAACGCGGGGCGATTTTGTTCTCTACAGACCATCACCCAAAGGTCTGGCGGCTATTCTCCGAAAGCCGCAGCCGGGTCTCGTTAAGAGGCTTGTTGCTCATTGGTATCTATATAAAAAGGCCCAAGAGGGTGAAATCTCCTGGGCCTTGAATCGTCAAAAGAGCCGGACTAACTTGTTCAGCTCCATAAAAACGATGGTATTCTCATTTGGCGCAAATTTGTATTTCCTCCAGCATCCCAAACTCGTGAAGCTGTTCCAGCTTCAGAGGTACAGTTTCCCAACTGGACTCCTTTTCTCCGTCCTTGTTGTAGGTGTGCCACTGGTCGCCTAAAAGTGGCTTCCCTCCGCACACCGAGAGGAACAGATGGTGATAATAGGTGCCGCTGCGGAAGTCAAGGGCGTAGTCCCTGGAACGGGGATACTTGACAAAGGATGTCTGGCGCATTGGGCAGATATCCGGATACCACCATTTGGCGAGCCTGTAGAATTTCGATTTGTTCGCTGTCAGGCGGTAGGCCTTTTTTCCTGACTCATCCATTCCCGACCTCCAGTAGAGCGTGAACCGCCAGACCCAGTTCTGCGGTCATATTGGTGCGCTGCCCCAGTAGATGGCGAAAGGCCTCAGGTGAGCGGGTAACTATTTTATAATTCATGTTTTTCATGGATGGCTCCTTTCTCTCTTTTGTTCTATTTGCATATAAAAAAGCCGCTGTCCTTATAAAGAGACAACGACTTTAAGTGTAAATGTAAAGATACGACCAAAAAATTGGAATAAAAACGACCCAATAGAGGGGAATAGAATACGATTACACTATTATTATACCCCTGAAGGCCAAGGGCGTCAACAGAAAAAGCTGAAACTGGTACAAAGATGGAACATATCAGTACAAAGATGTTCTTGAAATGGAATTAAAAACTGCTATAATGGTATCATCCAAAATTATAAATCGGGCGAACCACAGCCAGACCTGCCTCCGGGCGGGCCTGGCTTTCTTCATGCCCAGAGGGAGATGCCATGAACTATATTGTTAAAGATTCTGTATTGCCTTCATATCTTCCGTTTCCGAAATTTTTGCTTGCTGAGGATATGAAGCAAACCGCCCAGCTGGTCTATGCCCTGCTCCTGGACCGGACGACGCTCTCCCAGGCCAACGGCTGGCAGGATGACCAAGGGCACATTTTTGTTATCTATCCTCTGGAGAAGATAGCAAAGTCCCTCAGGAAAGGACTCACCAGCATCAAGGCTGCTCTGGCGGAGCTGGAGGAGCATGGCTTGATTCAGCGCCAGCGGGCGGGGCCCGGCCAGCCGAACCGTATCTACGTCCTGCTGCCAGACAGCCGGGAAAGCGACCATCCTGTGGCCGGAAATCCGGCTGCAAGAGGGCCGGCAATCCGACCATCTGACGGTCAGGATTCCGGCTGTATAACGGTCGGAAATCCGGCCACTAACAACCTAAGAGATAACCACCTGAGTCATAACCACCTGAGTGGAGTGACTGCCAGCCGCCGGCCATATGGACAGTATCAGAATGTTTTTCTGACTGACGGCGATGTGAAGCAGCTGGAAGCCGATTTTCCTGACGTATGGCGCGACTATATAGAGCGGCTCTCGAACTATATGAAGTCAACCGGGAAGCGCTACCAGGACCATGCCGCTACGATTCAGTTATGGATTCGGAAGGACAAAATGAAAGGGGGAATGAACCATGCCAGAGGGATTGACCAGCATCCCAATGCCACAGTGGGTCAGGGAGCGTCTGCTCAGCCAGACTGGAACATCAAATCCGTCGACCTCGACGTATGACCCGGTCGAACACGAACGCCGGCGGTGCCAGATGGCCAATCGGACTGTGGGCCGTCTTGGAGGGGTAGATTGCCCAGATTGCTTAAACCGAGGCTATATCTATTATGTCAATGACGGCGGCACTCTCTCACAGCGGGAGTGCCGCTGTATGGTCCAGCGGCGGGCACTTCGTCACCTGGAGCAATCCGGCCTGAGCGATATGCTGACCAGGTATACCTTCGGGCGCTGGCAAACGCTGGAGCACTGGCAGGCCAAGGCGCTGGAAGAGGCGAAACGCTACGCCGCCAACCCCAAGGGTTGGTTCATCGTCACCGGTCGCAGCGGCACCGGAAAGACCCACCTGTGTACCGCAATTTGTGGGGAACTCCTGCAGCAGGGCCTGCCAGTGCGGTATATGCTGTGGCGGGATGTTGCGGTCCGGGCCAAGGCGGTGGTCAACGATGCCGAAGCCTACAGTCAAATTCTTGACCCTCTGAAAAAAGTCAAAGTGTTGTATATCGATGACCTGTTCAAAATGGGCCGTGGCAGCGGCGGTGCCGCAAGGCCCACAGTCGGCGATATCAACCTCGCTTTTGAACTCATCAACGCTCGATACAATGATTCGTGCAAAATCACGCTTATCAGCTCGGAAATCAGCCTCAATGACATGATGGGTATCGACGAGGCCACCGGCGGCCGAATTTATGAGGGTGCAAAGGCCGGGGCCTACCTGGACCTGTCCGGCCGTCAGAACTGGCGGCTGCGCTAAAAATCCATATAACAAAAGTCAGCACCGCAGACCGGAAACGGTCTGCGGCTTCCCTGTTCTCTGGAGGACAATCAAAATGGAAATCTTGAAGAAGCAGATATTCGATGCCTCGGAGCTAGCTGATATCCGGGAAGTCTCTGTTGACCCCAGCCTTGACAGAGAGGACCGCATCGCTGAGTTCCGGCGGCAAATCGGCGACCCCCACCACTTCCGCTGCGGCGATATCGTGGTCCATGCCCACTACGCCCAGGACGGCCCATCCCTGACTGACCGCTTGAAGCAGCTTATCAATTAGCAGCTTGACCGCCAGTTCATAGATTTTACCAAACTTACTCTGATATAATTCTCCCTGGAAAAAGAATTGAATAGGACATCCGAATCACTCTTTCACCTGGGGGATATTCCGCCCAAAAAAGGGGTGATTTTTTGTGACACAGTACAAAGCGGCCGCATATCTTCGGCTCTCCTATATAACGGTTCGGGGAGAAAAGACCGGCCAGGCCCGGGAACCGGGCTATCAGGAAAGCGACAGCATCGGCAACCAGCGGAAGCTGATTGAGGATTTCGTCGCGAACCAACCAGACATTGAACTGGTCTCAGAGCAGATGGACGACGGTTACAGCGGCATCCTGTTCGACCGGCCGGCCTTTTTGGCCATGATGGACGACGTCAAGGCGGGGAAAATCAACTGCATCATTGTGAAGGACATCTCCCGCCTGGGCCGGGAGCATGTTGAGACCAGCCGTTACCTGTGCCGGATTCTTCCGGCCTATGGCGTCCGCTTCATCGCCATCAACGATAATATCGATACAGCGCATGAGCAGAACGGGGACCAGCTCCTGATTGCCATCAAGACTATGACCAATGACTCGGTTTGCCGGACCAGCTCGGTGAGCACCCGGTCGGCGCTCCAGGCCAAACGAAAAAGCGGGGCCTATGTGGGGGCCTGCCCCATCTATGGATATCAAAAGGACCCGGAGAACCGAAATCATCTGGTCGTTGACGAGTACGCCTCCCTGGTGGTGCAGGACATCTACCGCCGCCGTGTCGAGGGCACCAGCGCCTACAAAATCGCCGAGGAATTGAACCGTCAGGGTGTTCTCTCTCCGCTGGCCTACAAGGTCAGCCGTGGGCTGCCCCATCCGACCAAGGGCTTCGCGGACAGCCCGGACGCCAAGTGGTCTCCCACGACAATCATCCGTATTTTGCAGGATGAGACCTATACCGGCGTCCTGATTCAGGGTAAGACCACGACCCCCAACTACAAGCTGAAAAATGTAGTGCAGAAGCCCATGAAGGATTGGACCAGGGTGGAGGGTACCCACCAGCCCATCGTCAGCAAACGGGATTTTGACCTGGTCCAGCAGTTGGCCCAGCTGGATACCCGGGCCGCTCCTGAGAAGGATTCGGTGTATATGTTCTCCGGGTTGCTCATCTGCGGCTGCTGCGGGAGGCGGATGACCCGAAAAACGAACATCTATAAGGGGCAAAGGTACATCTATTACCACTGCCCGGCCGGGAAATCCCAGGGCTGCCAGCACCCGGCCAGGATTCGGGAGGACGATTTGGTGCAATGCGTGCTCTCCTGCCTCCAGACCCATATCAAAAGCGTCGTCTCCCTGTCTGAGCTGCTGAACAGCATCAGCAAGGAGCAAATCAACCATGACCTGGTCGCGAAGTATACCACCGAGCTTGCGGACAACGGCCGCCAGTTGGAGGAGGCCGGTCGCATGAAGGCCACCCTCTACGGCAATCTGGTCAACGGTATCTTGGATAAGAAGGAGTACAGGAGCTTGATGGACTACTATTCGGCTCAGGAGGAGCAGGTCCAGGCCGCGATTGCCCTGCTGCGGGAGAAGCTGGCGCAGGTCCAGGACGATTCCAGCAGCCGCTTGAAATGGGCCCGCCACTTTGAGCAGTTCTCCTCCATGACCGAGTTGGACCGCCGGGCGGTGGTGACGCTGATTCAATCTGTCATGGTCCGGAACAAGAAAGAGATTGACGTCTCCTTCCGGTTCCAGGATGAGTATGAGAACACGCTGAAAATGCTGTCACGCTATAAGGAGGTGAGCTGAGTGGCCCGGAAAAGTCGCAAGAACATCGCTTCCGCCGACGAGCATCCTGTTATAAAGGTATGGAAGACCGCACTCTATATCCGCCTGTCCGTGGAGTATAACGGCAAGCGGGGGGATTCCCTGGAGACGCAGCGGCAAATTATGGAGGACTGCCTGGCCCTGTGCCCTGACGTCGAAATTACGGAGATTTACATTGACAACGGCGTCTCCGGCCAGACCTTTGACCGGCAGGGATTCCAGAAGATGCTGGCGGATATCGAGTCCGGGAAAATCGACTGCGTCGTGGTGAAGGACCTCTCCCGCCTGGGCCGCAACGCCATCGACACCGGATACTATACCGAATACTATTTTCCGCTCCATCATGTCCGATTTATTGCCGTCAATGACCGGTATGACAGCGAGGACGCCGGCAGCGGAAGCAGCTTTGCCCTGCCCATCAAGAATATCGTGAACGAGGGATACGCTCTTGAGGCCAGCCGTAAGACAAGGCTCCAGCTCCAGCGGAGCATGATGGCGGGAGAGTTTGTGGGGGCCAGGCCGCCGTACGGTTACCGGAAGGACCCGGAGAACTGCCACCGCCTGCTTGTGAACGAGGATACCGCCCCCGTAATCCGGCAGATTTTCCGGTGGGCGGCGGACGGTGCCCCTCTGGACGTGATTGTCCGGTGGTTGAATGAGGCTGATGTCCTCACCCCCGGCTACTACCTGGCCAGCATCGGGCTCATTACCAGCGAGCGCCTGATGGGGAGTGGAAAGTGGCAGACATGGACCATTCGAAAAATCCTGTCCGACCAGGTCTACACCGGCGACATGGTGCAGGGCAAGACCAGTGCGACCGCCCACAAACAGTCCCTGGTCAGGCCGGAGGACTGGATTGTTGTGAAGGGGACCCATGAGCCGCTGGTTAGCCGGGAGTTGTTCGACCATGTCCAGGCTGTCCGGGCGCAGGCTTCGCGGAAGGGCGGGACTCAGACGGAAAGAGTTCCTTACACTGAGAACATCCTGCGGGGCAAAATATTCTGCGGCTGCTGCGGAAAGAGTCTCCACCGCCAGCGGTCTCATGGGCGGTATGTGTACCATTGCATCGCCAACGACAGGATTGGCAAGGGCGCATGTCTGGGCAAGGTCCGCCTGCGGGAGGCCGACCTGTTCTCTGTTATCCTGACTACTCTGCAAAAGGAAGGCGCAGCTATCATAGAAAACAGCTTTTTAGTCCGGCAGATGGGGGACAAGGCCGCTGGACAGAAGACTAAAACGGCGCAAGAGGTCTCGGAGCTCCGCCAGGAGATAGAGCAGGACCGGAAACATCTGAGGGGTCTGTACGAGAGCTTTGTCGCTGGACGCCTTACCCGATTGGAGTATCAGGCGCAGAAGGCCGGCTATGAGCAGAAGATTGACGCAGCCTCGGCCCAGGCCCGTCAGCTCCTAGAGCGGCAGGAGCTGTTGGAGAAGGAGGTCAACGGGTACCTGGACCTGTCGGTCTGGCTGGCGTCTGTATTTGAGAATCCAGTCCTGACCGCATCCCTGGCTGACCGGGTGATTGAGCGCATCGACGTCTCCAGCTCCAAGGATATCGATATCCACTTCAAATTCAAAAACGAATTCTACCAGACTAAGGGTGTGGAATATGAATAATGCCTCTTACGTCATCGCCCTCTATATCCGCCTCTCCATCGAGGACAACAAAGTAGACAGCTTGAGCATCGAAAATCAGAAAATTGCGCTGCACCAGTACGTTGATGCCATGCAGGATATCAAGAATATAGAGGTCCTGGAATTTGTAGACAATGGGTACAGCGGGACGAATTTCGAGCGGCCTGAGGTCATACGGCTCCTGGATATGGTGCAGGCGGGGAAAATCAACTGTATCATCGTAAAGGATTTTACCCGCTTTGGCCGTAACCGAATCAGCGTCGGCTACTTCCTGGACAAGGTATTCCCTCTGTATGGCGTACGCTTCATTGCTCTCAACGACGGCTTTGACAGCGGGAAGCTCAATGGCGACACTGGCGGCCTGGGCGTTATGTTTCAGTACTTTCAGGCGGAAGTATACAGCTGGGACCTGTCCGTTAAATACAAGAGCGCCAAGCAGGTGAAGTTCCGGCGCGGGGAGTACCAGAGCAAGATTTGCCCCTATGGCTATCGCAAGGGAGCCGATGGGCGCATGGAGCCGGATGGGGAGGCGGCGGCCAATGTCCGGCTGATATTCGAGCTTGCCCAGAGTGGTCTCAGCAAGAAAAAAATCGCCAAGGCCCTGTTTGAGCGGGGCATCCCTACTCCAGCAGAGTACAAGGCGGCCCACGGCTTCACCGGCCACGATATCTCCAGGAGCCGGGGCGTCTGGCACGAGTCCACTGTGACCCACATCCTGGAGGACGAGCGGTACACTGGAACCTACATCATGGGCAAGCGGGAGGTGACCGAGGTCGGCGGCCATCGGGTCCGCATGAAGGACGAGAGCCAGTGGGTGAAGATACCAGACCACCATCCCACCATCATCGACAGGAAACTGTTCGAGGAGGTCCAGGCCAAGCTCCGCCGGGTCCCGGCCCCCAGGAAGAATGTCCATACCTATCCGCTGAAGCACAAAGTGTTCTGCGGCTGCTGCTTGCACGCCTTGTCCCGCACCTCGAATAAAAACCACGCCTATCTCTGCCGTCATACCCAGGTGGACGAATCCGCCCCCTGTCATGGCCTGCGGATTTCAGAGACGGAGCTGGAACGTATCGTATATGAGCTGGCGCTGGGGCAAGTCCAGGCCGCTCCCGATTCGGTTCCGGCTGCCGCGCCGGACAGCCCGGAAGGGAAGATAGCGGACTTCCAGGAACAGAAGCGCTGTCTCTATGAACAGTTCGTGCGGGGCGAAATCAGCATCGAGGATTACAGGGAACACAAGGCCGTCCTGGATGGCGAGCTGGACCGGCTCAGGCAGACCCTGGCTGTCATCCGTGCTCAGGCATCCCAGAGCCAGGCCGAACAGGACCGGGGTCTCCTTCCCCAGAAGGTGAGGGAGGCCGGCCGTCTGACTGTTGAGCTGGCCGGTATGCTGATTGACCGGGTGTATGTCTTCCCTGACGGCCGCGTGGAGCCAAACTGGAAAGTGGGCGTCCTTTCGACATAACTCAATCCCCCTGATGTAGTATCTTATTCTACATCAGGGGGATTTTTTTGTTTTATACCGCATTACTCTATATCCTCCAGCTCTGTTGAGCGGAACTCCTCCGCATCAAAAAAGTCGTATAGCGATATCCCAAGACCATCGCAGAGGAGCTTAATGGTGATAATTCCTGGATTTTTACTGTTCCCGTAGATAATACTTTTTAAAGTTGACGGAGGGATTCCAGACTGTCTGGCCAACGAATTGATATTGAACTCTTTTTCAGCGCACAGCGTTTGAATACGCGACGCAACATATTTTCGAGTATCCAATCTGTCATGCCTCCAGTCCATATAAAGTCTTTCTCATAGTGTATCAATATCATGCACAGCTAAAAGACGATATATAGACTTTTTGGGGTATGAATGGTATAGTGAAAAAGACTATATATAGTCTTTTTCGGGAGGTATGAAAATGAGTGACAAAAGGACAGAGACCTGCTGCTGTACTGGTCACCGGGACATCCCCTACGGTCTGGAGACTCCGCTGAAATCAGTACTTAAGGAACAGGTGGGGCTGCTGCTTTCGAAAGGGGTCATTTATTACGGTGTGGGCGGCGCGGTCGGTTTCGACACCCTGGCCGCCGAGGCACTGTTTGAGCTTCGCACGGAATATCCACAAATCAAGGTAATTCTGGTATACCCCTTCAGCGGCTTTGACTCCAGGTGGCAAAAGGAACAACGGGAGCGATACAGAGTGCTCCTCCCGAAGTACGACAAGCTGGTCTGTGTCAGCCGGACTCCAGGCCGGGAGGCATACCTGATGCGGGACAGGCATCTTGTGGACTGCTCCGCCCACTGTATCGCGTTCTGTTCACGCTCATACGGAGGGACCGCCTATACTGTGCGCTACGCACAGGAGCATGGGTGTCAGATTTATAATCTGGCGGAACGCATCGTCGGTCAAAAATAAATCCCCCGGCCCGAAATGAGCCAGGGGAAGGAACATTACGCCGTGTGTTTGTCACAGAGAACGATTTCCGGGCAGATGGGGCAGCCGCCCATGCAGGCCTGCCGGTATTCGCACTCGGGACAGCTTCGCCTGAAATGCTCTCTGAACTCCTCAAAGACCGGACTGTCCCAGGCCTCTTGAATGGTGTGGTTTCTCAGGTCCACCGCCCACCGCTGCTGCTGGTTATCGAAGCTGCATGGAAGCATTTTCATATCGGCGGTGATGTAAGCTGACCAACGGCCGCCCTCACAGGTATCCACGCTGTCCATATCGATTTCAGACGACTGGGCGACCAGTCCGGGAATAGTACAGGAATCAAACCCGATTTTGTATCGGTGTCCCCCAGCGCAGGCGAGGGAGAGAAATTCCTTCACCTTTGGGTCGTCCGCACGGAGTACCTGCCGCTGGCTGCCAAGACCCACCGGCTTGTGGAGCAGGAACACGATGGCGTTGACGCCGGCCGGGAAGCTGTCCTCCCGCAGCCGGGTAACCGCCTCATCAATCGTCCCTTTGCTTACGACATAGTGGATGTTCGTCCTTACGCCGGCCCGGAGCAGGCAGTCGATGGCCTTCAAGGTGTAGGGGCTTCGATACCAGCTCACCGCCACAGCCCCGCAGTACTCCTTGCAGAGCCGGGCAAGCTCCAGGGTCATCCCAAGGCCGGAGGTGGTGAAGTTCGGCACGATACCGGCCCTGCGGCAGAGCTCCAGGATTTCAGGGAAGTGCTCATGCTGGTCCGGGTCGCCGCAGCCGCCGAGCGCGATTTGATAGGTATTCCCTCCGCACTGCCGGACAATCTCACGAAAGTCTTCCAGCGCCATATTGGGGGCGCCGGCGCGGAGGCCGTCCTGGTAGCACTCCACCCCCGCCTTCAGACACAGGCCGGACTTGCCGTGGATGCAGTGGCCCATGACGCCCACATCCAGGAGTTCGGGGAAGGAGGCCATAAATGGGTCCTGCGCAGTCTCCTTTCCGTCCTGAAACGTGCCGGAGCGGATATACTGCCCTGTCGCTTCATCGAAAATGGATATGAAATCCTTATCTTTCCGTATCCTCATATAGGAAACCACCTCTTCGACTTAATAGTCCAGGTCATCGTCGATTATAGTAAAGGCATCAGGGTCGGACTTCTTCAATGCCTCCCACAGCTCTGTAAACATATCGACGTAGGAGTCCTCACAGCATTCAAAACCGACGTAACCGAATCGAATGCTTTTCCCTTCCACCAGAGCCTGCCGGATTTGCTCCTGGTATTCGTCGTCTACGCTGTAGTCGTTGAATACTTTCCGTACATCTTCTTCTGTACTTTCAGGGGTCAGTTCACTTTTCCCCAGCAGCTTTTTAACGGCGTATTTGAGGATTGCTTCCTTCTGCTTCTCGCTGAAAGCTCCCCTCTGCGCCAGGATAAAGCTGCTGCTGCTGGAGTTGGTTATGAAATCGCTTCTGATTTTCATTTTGTTGGGGCAGCGCCAGATGCGCCTGCCCCGCACCTCCTTTTTTCTTATGATTTTGTTTGGGATAGGGTAGCTACAATGGCAAGCATACCAGACTAAAGCAGACTCAACCACAGCCTGGCGGTCAACCTCATGCTTATCAGGGCAAAAAGAAAGCCGCAATTTTTCATCCCGGCCCCATAGAATTGACATATCATGTGCTTCACCAGGTATTGTGCTATTTCCTGGCCGCTCAATTACCTCCATCATACACTTCCGTCATTTTAATGAGTTGAATGTGCCCCTGGAGGCAGCTGATAAGCTGCGGGTAGAAATTCGGGTCCACATCTTGAAGCATCCCTCGGATTTCCTCCAGCACCGGCTCCAGGCTAAGCTGTTCTGATTGATTTTTCATCCGACATTCCCTCCAAAAACAGAATAATCACAGCGGCAATCATACCAGCTAAAAACAGGTGTAGCTATAGCCTAGCGGTCAATCTCATACATATCAGGACAAAAAGAGGACCGGGATTTTTCATCCCGGCCCCATAAAAATATAATTTCACGCACCCCAATGAGCATCACGCAGGCTCTTTTTCACAGCAGTCGCTACCTCAAACACAATCCTCCGTTCAACCACAGAACAGTCGGAAAGCAGATTCTCCACGTCCGGCATGTAAGCCCTTTGGTCGAACGGCTGATTGCCGGCGAGCAGGAAATCGACCGTCACCCCAAGCGCCGACGCAAGCCGCACCAGGGCGCCCAGGCTGGGCTTCTTATCGTTCCTCTCAATGTGGGAGATAAATGTGGTCGAGAGGTCAGCCAGCTCCGCCAGACGCTCCTGAGAGATGCCCCGACTCTTGCGCAGGTCATTGACCCGGCTCCCTATCAGGCTATAGTCCAGTTTCATGGCGGTCAGCTCCTCTCCAGAGCGGCCTTTGCGGCCCGTCCAAGCTCTGTGACAGGATTTATATCTTCACCGCGCAAAAGGGCCAGGAACTCGTCAATGGCCGGGTTCTCGGTGCTGGTACTTCCGGCGCTGAGAAGGATTTCCTGCCCTGTCGACGGTTTCAAAACTCTCGTGTTGCAGCTTAGCGCTATATGCGCGATGGGCGTCGGAGCCAAAGCATTTTCTGTCACAGCAACTGCCGTCGATTCCAGTCCAGCCGGCCAGTCGCCGTATTGATACATCATGTACTGGCAGGCTGCCGCATTGAGATACCGTATGCAGTGCTGTGTCGATGGCGCAGGAAACCAGCCCAAGGTATAGAGGTTATTACTACGGCTCTCGTAGGTGGCGAAACCAAATTTCAGATGGAGCCAGTCCACATCCGGAGCAAGCGGTACAGGTGTCAGTTCCCCGGGGTCCGCTTCCAGCAGCTCCACCATCAGAAGGCGGGCCACACCGGCGTCCGCCATAACAGTAGCGCAAGGATTCATAATATCATTCTCCTATCTCTTTTTTGATTTTTCAGGACACCGCCGGCGGCGAATCCGCGCCAGGGGTTATACTCATTTTTCCGCGAGTGCCAGGATTGTCTGGCCCAGTTCAGTGGCGGGGTCGATAGCTTCGCCCCGGAACAGCCGAGTCATCTCCGCAAGCTCCACCGGTGCGATCGCCGGGATATCCGCACTGAGGCACGCCACCAGGGACAGGCCGGCGTTTGGTACTGGAGCCGTTTTGCGGCCGGCTATCTGCTCCGTTTTCCAACGCATGTTGCTCAGCAGATTAGTGCCGCCGCTCAGGAGGAGGGAAATTATGTCGGTCTCAATGAGATTATCTTCTCCTGTCATCCAAGCGTGAAGGGCCTGCATTCCAAAATGGAGGTATATAGACACGTCGTCAAATGCCGCCATACTGTACTGCTTCCCGTTTCGGTCCAAATATACTATGACGGCACAGTAGACGGAGTTGTCAGGGATTGCTCCGTCGCCATATCTGCGCAGGGGTCCGGGGTCCTCCGCGAGAGCCCGGTAAATGAGCCGGACAATTTTGGGGTTCTGGATTGCCTTGAGAATAAGCTCTTTATTCATCATCAGTGCTCCTTTTCTCTTTACTTTTTTGAAAATATATATAAAAAAGCCGCTGTCAGAAAAAAGACAACGGCTTTGTAAGCAAATATAAAGTTACGACCAGCAAAAGTTGGAAAAAAGACGGCCTTTAACGGGCAAATCAGATACGTTTACACTATTATTGTACCCCTTATTATAAAAGGTGTCAACCACAAATTTTTCCTCTTTGGACAGTTCACAGAAAATAGAAAAAGGGAGACTGTAACGCCACGGCGCTGTCCGTCCCCCTCTTAATGACTGGTTTTTCTGTTGCCCGCCAACTTTCCGGCCCAAGGTCCGGCATGCATTTCGGATTTTAGGTGCCAGCCCACCAGTGGGATGCCGCCCACTGACCACATACAGTATGCGCTATTTTTTGTCAATTTTTGAATGACAAGCTCGCACTGCCTTCTCCGCATTCCGCCGCAAGAGCTTTATAGGCCTCCCGGTTCCTGGCGAGCAGCAGTCTGGATATTTTCCCGGCTTCTTCATCCGGAACAGTGGATTCCCCTTCTGTGCGGCTGCGGGCAGCATCGTGCTGTGACGGTGTCAGGACCGGTTTCCCATAGACGCTTTCGATTTCCGCTCCCTCCTCATAAGCGACAGCCCGAACAGGCAGCCCACCACCCCGTATTTTCCGTCCATCAGGTCCAGGTAATATTCCCGCCGCAGAAACCTGATGTCGCTGTCATCGGCCTTTTGCTTGTCGTCCTGAAGGCATATCATGTCCAGCAGAAGCTCAACCGCCTCCATCATAATTTCTTTGAACTCCGCTACGACAGCGTCAATATCTATTTTCATTTCCGTGTTCCTCCCGGTTCATTTAGATTACAGTGCCATTATACTCCTCTGAAGATGGAATTCCATTACCCAGCGGTCAAGGTACGCACCATATATAAATCTTTTTTTGAAAAAATCTCGAAAAATATTTGGCAGTTCGGTGTAAAACATGACCGGAAGGCCGTGGACTGTTTTCTCCGATTATATGATAATGGTTGGTGTCCAAGGCACGAAGGGAGGGAAAAACATGGACGGTCACGCAACGGATGCGGAGCTGGATTTACCGCAGGAGGTATTTGAACCGGCTATCTCAAGGCCGGTGGAACTGGGTTTGCTGGGCAGGGAGCTGGAACTCTGTTTTCAGGCTGCCGGCGGCCCTGTTGAAATCAAGACCTGTTACGGGGACATCCGTAAAATTGTCGACGCTTTGATGGATTATGCCAGGCTGCTGGAGATGGTCTGTGTGCAGTGGGAGCTATGCGGGTTTCACAAAATCACCTATGAGGACCACGCAAAGGTACTGCGCAATATTGCGCTCAAATACCAGGCTGGAATTGGCTATGATTACGAAGCGGCTCTGGAGCTGTGCCGGAAGAAGGCCAGGAGAAGGTCCAAGGATGACGATGTTGGCGGGGAGGCTCTGGAGATGGGATACCGGTCAGCTCTGCGGAAGAAAAAGGCTGATGTGGAGAACAGCGGGAAACCGGAAAAATAAAAGGCGGGAAGACGTCATCCGTCTTCCCGCCCTTGGTCCGGCGGCTGAGTCCCTTCCCGATGGGCCAGCTCTATCAGCTTGACTTGTCCGCGGATGTTGTCGACAATCAGCGGAAGCATACCGGGCGATACCCCGGCCAGCATGATTTCTATCTGCCCGGCCGCCTCTCTGGCGGATGGATGGTCTGTCCACAATATGGCGTCCGCCGACACGCCAAAGAATTCGCAGACAGTTCGTAAAGTGGTGAGTGAGATTCCCACAAAGCCATTTTCCAGGCTGGAGCAGAACCGGGGGGAAATCCCAATCTTTTCTGAAAAGACTTCTCGGGATAATCCGGCGGCCTCCCGGTATTTCTTGATTTGCTGTCCGACTTCTACATTTATTTGCTTTCTGCTGTCCCTGTTACTCATAATCAACGTCTCCTTACCATCATTGCATCCAGTTTAATGGAGGGAAATGTCCCTTGAAACGATTTAATAATAAGCGATAATCGTTGATTATTAGGTAACGTAAGAGTATAATTGAACCGGCAAAACCGTCTGGCACTTCTGCCGGGCAATCAGCCGGAAATGGAGGTTATCATGTGGATTGATACATTCCTGCTTGGCAGAGCGGTGAGCCTGACCCTGATTCTGCTGGGCATATGTAACATTCTCAGGCCAATCTGGGCCAACGGGCAGCTGCACATCGCGATTATGGGTAAGACAGCGGGTATTGGCAAGCGTATGGCATTCAAAGACGAGGGCATTCATTACATCGGAACAGTCGTCGCCGAGCCTGGAGACCTGCTTCTCCCAGGCGGCGCGGTCTACGGATTCCCATCGAACGGGGCCCCTCCGGTCGTCAGTCTCATGTGGAATGCGCTTGAAGCCAGACCGGACACAGTAATGGTTTCTCCGGACTGCTACTGCGTTAAAACCGGGAACCAGCTTGTTTTTGTCACGGTTTCCGCTCTGCTTGGAGCCATCCTGATTTGATAAAAAACGGAGAAAATGAAAAACAGAGGCAGGAAAACACTGCTTGTCCTCCTACCCCTTGTCCACCGGCTGCTCCTTAGCCTGCCAGGCCAGCGCTATCAGTTTGGTCTGCTCCCGTATATTTTCGATTATCAGCGGCAGAAACTCAGGCGGCACATCACGGAGCAAGGTCCCGATTTGCCATGCGGCCGCTTCTACTCCGGGCTGCGGCCCGCGCAGGATGGAGTCCGTCGGAACTGCCAACACATCGCAGATTTTACATAACGTGGTGATAGATGGGCCTGTCCTCCCACGCTCAATGTCGGTCTGAAACTGAGCGCTAATCCCAATCTTCTCCGAGAATTCTTCTCGGGTCATGCCTGCGGTTTCCCGCGCGAGCCTGATTCTGGCGCCGATTTTCCGATTGATTTCCTTGTACTCGCCCCGCAATCTAACACCCCCAGCATAGTTTATTACTCATAGTTTATGGTGTGTCATGGCATGGCGGTATATGCTAATAGACTTGATTATATTGCGTAATACCCAATTTCATGATATGATGCTGCGTTGGGATAACGCAGCGGAAATTATAAAAAAACAAAATTGACAGGAGGAATTTCACAATGCGTAAAATCATCAACATCGTACTTATTCTGGCTTTGCTGACAGGACTATGCGTCCCTGCTCTTGCGGCCACCCCCACCCCCGTCTTCACCGATGTCTCTTCCGACAAATGGTACTACACCTGGGTGACCAAGGCCGCCCAGCAGGGGTGGGTCAGCGGCGTCG
>OFFW01000638.1_pt1 | contig 24366 bp, 20 predicted proteins | sample 1521501 | NCBI WGS metagenome assembly OFFW01 (sample SAMEA3504107, study PRJEB24116) | mouse gut metagenome | biome: mouse gut; feature: mouse-associated habitat; material: faeces | place: Denmark | collected 2011
TGGCAGTGTGTTTTCCTAATAAAACGCAATCTTAAGAATACGGATTATTATCCGCAAGTCTAAATGGACCGAGAGGGGAATCACCTATATAAACACCATCGGAATAAATATTATACTGTGTTCCTGAACATGCATACTGCAAATAATATCTTCCCTGATATTTATTCATCCAGGCGCCTTCTATATAAGGTCTATCACTTCCGGAATGGTTTTCACCCACACGCTCATATCCTTTGCTCCATGCATCCCCATCAATCAGCGCTATGCGCTCCCCTAAAGGGCACATGGTCTCCCGATTCAGCTCCACCCCCAAAATTGGCGTGGTATTAGAACAGCCCCAATAAAAATAAACTCTTCCATCATCATCACAGAATAAGTTGGGGTCCCAGAAATCAAAACTCCCGGGAATTTCCTCATAAGGTCCGTTTAAAATATCTTTCGTACGATAATAATTGCAGATTTCTCTCCTCTTGGATGCGCTGAAATACACATATTCACCAATAACACTTACATCTGGCGCATAGTCATAAAGAGGCAGATTTTCCGGCAGACGAAAGCTCTCCCAGTTAGTCATATCCTCTGACACCCATACACTCAATGTCATAGATGCAAAAATATAGTATTTTCCCTGAAAGTAAATCATCGACGGGTCTGCTGCCTCCCTGCATATCTGCATCTTCAGCTTGTTCGGGTCTTCATTAAATTGATATCGGTAATTGATATTAACCGGATTACAAAAATAATTCATGCAATTTTTCTCCTGTCCTTTACTCTTTATTCTGGTTCTGCTTTTGCTTCTTTAACCGAACCGCCATATACTCCCGTCCAGGCAGTTCAACTTTAATTTTTCCTTTGCAGATTCCCCGTTTTTCAATGGTCATGCCCCAGGTGTCGATTACCTCCACCTCAAACTCCGTATCGTCATCAAAATAATATTCCTTAAAGGCCGGACAGGTATATCCCAGATAAATCAGATAATAGCTTTTCACCTGACGAGCCTTTTCCAGCTCGGGAACCGCACACACACAATCCCAGCTCAAATTATGGAAAGTAAGCCCCAGCCCCGGTGTTTCGCACAAAATATCATATAGAAAGCCCAGTCTTTTCCAGCTCTCACCTTGAAGCTTACCGCCATGAGACCACCAGAGCACATTTTCAGGATTCATCAGTGTCTCTCCATGTCCCGCATATCCGCCCCGGCATGCCGCCTCCCAGAATCTTCGTACCAGTTCTCTGCTGCTAATGCTCCCCCATCCATACTGGAGATTTCCCTCATAACAGATTTCATCCAACACCACAGGTTTCTTGTATTCCTCCCGCCATTTTGTTACATACTCCGCAGACAGATAGGGCTCCTGTCTCTGAATACTGCAGTGAGTCACCCAGGGATGCCGGTAATCATAAAAACTATAACAGTTATGTATGGAGCGGAGATGATTGTAGGGGTCCTTTTCACAGATTAACGCTGCATAACGCTCCCAGTCATCCACCGTCTTGCAGTACATTAAATCATATTCATTTGCCAGCGACCACCACACATTGCGATATGCAGAAAATCGGGCCAGCACATAACTCCAGTAGAGGTCGTCCTCTTCCTGTGTCATCTGGGAAAATCCCCAGCGGTCATAAGGATGCATTACGATAATATCCGCCTCTATTCCCCTCCTTTGCAGCTCCAGTATACAATTTTCGATATGTCGGAAATGAGCCGGATAAAATCTGAAAAAATCCCAGTGATTGCCTTCCGTCCGTCTTGTATAAAAACTGAAATTCTCTTTCGTCAGTACGCTGCTGTCCATAGGCGTTCCCTCATAAGGGTAACTTCTGGGTTCACCTAAATTATAATCATAATGTTTAGGAAAAATACAGAATCGGATTTTATTAAACCGGGCTGCTTCAAGACTCTCAATCGTTTGTGCAATTCTTTCATCATTTTGTAATTCCCATACATAACAGGTAGTGCCTATCGAATAATATGGCGTACCGTCTTCATATGCGAAATGATAAGTCCCAGCCACCCTCACAGGTCCGTGGTTCCCCTTCGATGCCGGGATTACCAGAAATGTTCCCTCTACTTCCTTTTCTAAAAAACTTCCTTCAACAGAAAATGTGTAGTGCCCGGGAAATGACGGCATAAACCGAACTTTATAAAGACCATCTCCGTCGTAAAAACCGTCCACGATAACTGTCTCATTCTTTCCTCTAAAACGCCCCTTAATACTTTGCTCCAGAAAAGGATTTCCATCTGACGGTCCGTAGCAAATAACCTCAGCAATTCCCCATTGTTCCACCCGCTCTTCGTATACAATTGTATTCATTTTTTACCTCTTTCTTTATTATCCCGCCTCTACTCATACATTAACAATTTTATCCTCCAGAGTACAGGTTCCTCACTTATTAAGCGGGCCGCCTCATCTCCGTTAAGCCTCCGTCCCGCTATCCATCCTTCATTTGTAAACTCACCTTCCTCCAGCAAAAGGATGTCCACATTTTTCTTTTCAGGACATCTGGAAAAGGGAATTAACATACAGGCATTCATAAGGATATAAAAGGTATCGCCGCTTTCCTGCAAAACAAGGCACACACTATCTTTTCTCCGGACAGTCACAGGATTTAAATCCGCCTGAAATCCAAAATCGTCAAAATGCATAACATTTTCTTCAGGTCTTTCACTGATAACCGCCTGCAGTCTGTCGGTATCATATCTCTCCGTAAGCAACGGCATCATACTGCTTAAAGTGCGATTATACCAGGCATATTCCTCCACATTCTGGGGCACAGACAGCAACGGGTCATTCACATCCACTCCAAAAAGAAAGCTCTGTGATGCATTGAAAGGCTGCCCCATATGTTCGAAAGCAAATGGCGAGTAGCCCCATGCATGATAGTGGCCTACCGCATAAACCAACCGGGGTCCCGCATGGCTATGGGTGGCTGTCTCAGGAACAAACAGCGGGTTTCCCATTTTCCCATACTCGTCACAGACACCGCAAAAGTCGGGTACATAAATATCGGGGCAAAACACGTCAATAGCGGGTGCAGCATATTTCCAGACCTCCATCATCCTTGCAACAGGCCCTCCGTTGGGATACATACCTGCTTTTTCTTTCTTATCCAACCAGCAGTTTACAGACATGGGAATATCATACACTTCTTTCCCGGCGGCAGCGACAGTGTTGACAAAGCTTGCAATATGGTAAGCACTGAAAATTTCTTCCGCCACATCTCCAAAAGTCTCGCTCCATGTATGTCCCTTTTTTCCGGCTTCCACACATCTTCGTACATCCTCTGCCATTTCCCCTGTACAATCCCTCATATAGTCGGCAAACTCCTCCGGCACATTGCCTGCAAATATTTCATCGGCCAAATCAGAATGCTCCCTTGCCGCTCCCTGTACACCGGTTTCATTTTCCACCTGTACCATAATCACGGTTTTTTCTTCTTCATCCCTTATCTTTAAATGCCGCATAAATTCCGCAAAGGCTCTGGCGTCCGCTTTCTTAGTAGCCTCTCCAAAACAGGAAAGACTTGTATATGGCATACCATGTAAATTTTCAAGGTATATTTTATTTTCCCCCTTTTTTACCTGCGCCCGTGGGAAACGAACAGTGTCCCGTTTTACCCAGCCCGGGGCATAATAACACTGTGCGTTTTTCCAGGAACCAAACCATAAAAAAACAATTTTCATCTCCTGTGCTCTGGCCTGCTCAAGCAATGCATCGGGGATGGAAAAATCAAAAATACCCTCCTCTGGCTCCACAAGCTCCCAGCTCACTGGCAGAAGCAACGTATTCATCTGAAGTTCCTTTGCTTTATGCCACACTTCTTCCATATATGCCGGCGAGGAAGAATCTGAATTGCACACTTCCCCTGCAAGCGCAATAAAATCCACTCTCTTTTTTCTCATTTTCAATCTTTTCCCTCCTTATACACTTTTCGGTATTCCCCCGGATTCATTTCTGTCATCCGGGCAAACATTTTGATAAAATGATTGGTATCGGAATAACCCACCCTCTCGCAGATTTCATATACTTTTAAGTCTGTCTCCTCCAAAAGCTTTTTCGCCCGTTCCATACGCAGCCGGATTAAATAATTCTGATAGGTCTCGCCTGTTTTCTTTTTAAACAAATGACTGAAGTAGTAGGGATTAATAAAAAAATGTTCTGATATTTCATTTAAGCTGATTTCACGATTAAAATTTTTTGAAATATATCCCTTTACCTCCGCAATTATATCCCTCTTTTCCGACATATCGTCACGAAGCATCAGTTCGTTCATTCCCTGCAGAATATTAACAATCCAGTTCTGCAATTGCTCCATGGTCCGGAATTTAGATATACTCTCCAGGGAAAAGATGTTTTTTCCCAGATAACGGTTCATCTGGAATTGCACAAAAGGTATCTTCCGAATCCCCGACAACACCAGATTTAAGCTAAGCATCTGTAAATCCTGCAGACTTAAATTTTCCTCCTCACTTATTCTTAAAAAAATATGTTCCACCAGGGATTTAATCCCTGCATTATCCATCCGGTCAATATGCTCAGAAAGCTGCTCAATATCCTGTTTTGAAATAATAACGGAGCATTCTTCAATATCCCTTATTTGCTCATAGGAAATAACACAATCCGCTCCCTTTAAAATTCTATAATTTAAAGCGCACCTGGCTTCTTCAAAAGCTTCCGGCAAATGTTCGGGTCCATCGCAAAAGCCAAGTCCGATACTGACCGGCTGCCGTAATTTTCTGCCAAATCTGTGCTTCTTACTTTCAATCCTCGCAATAACAGTTTCTGACCTCATATTTTCTGTAAGTTCACCAAGGAGGACAAAAAGTCCTCTGGAATATTCCACTAAAATACCGGATTTGAGAAACTCAAGCGACTCAATTTCATCCTTCTCACCAATTAAAAGTTCCCTCCACACCTGTTCGTCAATTTCATCATCCATCTCAACTGCCATACACAGACATTTTTTTCCTTTCCCACAAACTCCCTCCTGTTCCAGATATTTCTCCACCTCTCCCTGATAGCCTTTCCTGTTATCTAAAAACTCCTTTAAGACATAGTCCTTAACAATTCCTTTCATCTGCTGAAGACTTTCTTTATCTTTCCTCTCCTCCAAAACAGCCTGGCATGTGTGACTCAAAACTTTCTTCAGCTCATCCTCCTCTACCGGTTTCGTAATAAAATCTTCCACTCCCAGCGAAATCGCCTGCCTTGCGTATTCAAACTCAGCATAGCCGGTAAGTATAATATACCGTATTTTCAGATTTTTCTTCCGAAGCTTTTTTATCATCGCAAGCCCGTCGCAATCCGGCATTTTAATGTCTGTGAGGATTACATCCGGCAAAAGTGCATGAGCTCGTTCATACCCCTCTTCCCCTCCATACGCCACAGCTGAAACTTTACAATCCGGGCACAGTTTTTCTGCCATCCAGGCCACCCCATCCGCAATTTCCGGCTCATCATCCACCACAATTATTTTAACGCTCATAATCCACCTCATTTTTCGTCATATAACGCCGCCTGAAACGGCATGCGAATTTCAATGCAGGCTCCGCCACACTCACACCTGGCCACCCGCAGGCTTCCCGTGCTTCCATATTGCAATCGAATTCTCTCCGCAATATTTTTCAATCCTATGCTTACTTCCTCCTCCTGTATTAAGACAAGCCCCACGGCAGGCTGCACTGTCTCTACTGCTTCCAGGCTATGATTAATCCCTTCAACCTGCTCCGCGTTAATCCCCTTTCCGTCATCGCTAATACGTAAAAATAATTCCCTCCCGTTTACTACCTCCCCTTTCACTATGATATGGAGAGGATATCCGTGTCCCCGGAATCCGTGCTCAATGCTGTTTTCTATCACCGGCTGTAGTATCATCGGTATCATTTTACACTCCTGCATTTCCTCTGAAAGCTGTATATCTAAAAAAAACATATTCCGTGAACGGAGATTTTGAAGTTCTAAATAATTTTGTACATATTCCACCTCTTCCTTAAGCCGATGTTCTGTACGCTGCCCGCTTAATACCACCCGAAACATTTTCGCCAGCCGCTTTATCATCTCCGCCACTTCCCCCGCTCCGCTTCGCAGAGCTTTCATACGTATAGCCTCCAATGTGTTATATAGCATATGTGGGTTAATCTGTGTCTGCAGTGCAAGAAGCTTTGCGTTTTTATGCCTGATTTCCGACAGATAAACCGTTTCTATCAATTCCTTCATTCGCAATACCATATGATTATAGCTCGCAATCAGGTTCCCTATCTCATCCCCTGTCCGGTAATCCTCTATCGTTTCATACTCCCCACTTTCCATCCTTCGCATAGCCGCCTGCAGCCGGTAAACCGGCTTTGTAACTGTCCCGCTTAAGGGAATGGAGATTCCAATCACTGCCAGAGTACACAGAATAACACAAATAATCGTCACATATTCCATTTTGTTTATTTTAAACAGAAGGCTGCTTCTTGGTATCACTGCGTATACCGAGAGTCCGGCTCTTCTGGTCTGCTCACACAGGACAATATAGTCTTTCTCATTTTTTTGGTAAAGGGGGATATCCTCTCCTACCGCCTCGCTCCAACTGATTCTGCCGCTTGCTACATCAGAGTCATACAAAACTCCGCTATTTGCGTCAGTAATGCTGATTTTAATATTATACTGATTTCTTGCCAGCAAAAAGGCATCACTTAAAGAAACCAGCCCTGTGGGGTCCAAATCAATCAGTATTAACCCTGCAACGGCTCCGTTCCGGTTTCTTATCTTCCTGCCAATGGTAAAAACCAGTCCTTCCGGATTTCTGTCACTATAAGCATGAGTATGAACGGCAGTCAGGCTGATATTTTCGCTGCTCTCCCTGATTTCCGCAACCCAGGGCTGCTCCGCCAGAACTGCCGAATCAATGTTATCCCCCTCGCTGCTGAACTGGTAAAACTGCCCGTCTTCCGTTAAAATACAGGCGGTCTTAATCTCCGGCTTTAAAGTCATAAGACGCATCATGATTTTACGTACGCCCAGCTGGCTGTTCATCCGGTCAATGGCACCGACGCTCTCCTGCTCCGAAAGAGAAGTGATAACATCATTATCCACCAGCACAGACTTGGTAAGTCTGTCATAGGTGTCAATGAGGTCATCCATAAGCGTCACTATCTGAGAGCTAAAGGCTGACGCAAATTCCATAGAGGTTTCTTCCATACTTTCCGCTGCTACCCGGTAAATAATTATGCTGGTCAGTATCAGAGGCACAACACAGGCAAACAGATATCCCATCATCAGCCTTCCCGCCAGTTTTCCATTCATAAATGAATTTTTCATCCGAAACCTCCATTTTAAACATGTCTTTATACACCAGTATTTAACTGACCGAAAGCGCAAAGGCATCTTAGTCCCTGCGCTTTCTTCCAGTTATCCGTTTTTAACAGCATACCATTCCCTGGCGGCTTTTGTCACTTCTGTTCCGCCCTGTGCATACCACTTTTCCACAAATTCATCAAATTTTTCTATCGGCCATTCTCCAGCAATAATTTTAGAAGCATATTCCACATAAAGAGTTCTGTTTTCAATATCATCATACCCGTCATAAATGGAACTTGGAATACCATCCCCAGCAATAACCTTTCCGTACTGCTGTACATCCTTAACATTCTGGATTGCCCTGTCAATTGCCCACTTGGTATCTTCTGTACTGTTTAACTCCAACTGCTTAATCACACTTTCAGCATTACTGCAGACGCCGCTGGGGTCAACCACCAGATGCTCCTGGGTAGTCTTATCTTCAGGAAGCTTCTTGAGAGCCCCCTCTTCATCCCTGGCACAATGCATCCCTTCCGGCCCAAGCAGCAAAGTATCCCTCAAATCAGCATTTCCATAGGCATCTACTACTGTAAGCATAGCTTTAATTCTGTTTTCATCATCCGTCGCTTTTAAAATCGTACCTATACCTGCCGTGGGTTTTTTTGTATAAAAGCCTTCGTAACCTTCTGCACTGATTACAGGCATCACCACCAAATCTGACTGTATGCCCGTTGCATTATAAATATCCGCAGCATACATATAAGACCTTTCCGGCCACTGATAAAACACACCTACCTGACCGGCATTCATCTTACCGTCCCATGCGGCTTTGTCATTAATCAGGGTTTCCACATCTAAAAGCCCCTCCTGATACAAACCGCTGATAAATTCCAGAGCATCGCGCATATTAGGTGTTACTGCAGAATAGGTGAGTTCTCCATCGAAGATGTCCCATTCGGGATATCCTTCCCACATGGCTATCCCATACATTGCAAACAGATAATCCATCCATCTTGCTTCCGCACGCCCCCCGGTAGGAATTTCATCGGCAACTCCGTTTCCATTAGGGTCCTGTGTTTTAAATGCCCGAAGTACCTCTACCAGTTCTTCCTGGGTCGTTGGCATTTCCAGTCCCAGATTATCCAACCAGTCTTTTCGAATCATTGCGCCATGACGTGTAAAATCAACAGACAGTGGAATCATATAAATCCGTCCTTCTCCTGTAGGGTCATAGCTTTTTATAACGTCCCAAGTATTTTCTGAAATATAATCCCACAAATGCGGCGCATATTTGGGAAGATAATCCGTCAAATCCAGTAGCGCACCCTCTTTTGCCAATCCTGTTTCTATTCCGTTTACAGGCTGGACAATGTCGGGCATTTCTCCTGCAGCAATCCTCAGATTCAGCTGTTCCCCATAAGTCTGTCCGCCGTTCCACTCCACATAGGGCTCCGTAATTCCAACACCCAGTAAATCTTTATAGAAATTATAGACAACTCCATCTTTTTCAACTGGCAGATATCCGTTATTGGTAACCCACATCTCCAGTTCCACAACTTCGTCATCCGAAACCTCCTCATCGCCGCTAATCTGCGCCTCCCCGGTGCCAGAGGAATCTCCCTCTCCTGCCGTTTCGGTTCCGGCCGTGGAAGGAGTTCCCCCTCCGCCGCATCCTGAGAGCACTCCTGCAAGAAGCGCACCCGTAATCAATAATGCTAACACTTTTCTCTTCATACTCTTCCTCCTGGTTTGTTCTGATTATAATTTCCTATCCTTTTACGGAACCAAGCATAGCTCCTTTAGCAAAATATTTCTGCAGCCACGGATAAAAAATCAATATTGGAATAATAGCAAACACCACTGCTGCCGCACTCAGCGTCGCTTCCGTGTAATTCACATTTTTCACCGCCGTAATCGCAAGTAAATCACCTCCTCCATCAATAATCTGGCGAATTTTAAGCTGAAGCGGATACAGATTGATATCCTGTATAAACATAAGTGGATGCTGGTACTGATTCCACATAGTTACTGCATAAAATAATCCAAGGGTTGCCAGAACCGCCTTAGACGCCGGAAGCACAATTTTAATCAGCAACCGGAACACTCCACAGCCGTCAATCACGGCTGCTTCCTCTATCTCACCGGGAAACTGCTTAAAAAATGTCCTCATAATAATCAGATTATAAGCCGTCAGGATATGCGGGAAAACCAATACCCAATAACTGTTATAAAGTCCCATTTTTCTTAAGGTCAGGAAATATGGCACTGTAGGCGCTTTAAATATCATGGTGAACACCACATACAACATCAGTATCTTCCCCGCCCTGAATCTGCTCTTGGACAGGGGATAGGCCATCAGTGCAGTAATAGCAAGCGCTGTCACAGTTCCAATCATCGTGGAGCTGATGGTGATGAAAAAGGATGACCACAGGCCGCCCTTTGTCAGCATGTATTTCCAGGATTCCAACGTAAAACCCACCGGGTAAAGATTTACCTTGTTCATATCTGACGCTGCTTTTGAACTGAAAGACAGTGAAATCTCCGACAGAAGAGGGATAAAGGCAATCACCGCCAATACAGTCAGAATAGCTGTGATACTTTTCGAGAACAGCCTGTCTCTTAAAGATTCTTTTACCATGCTTACCACAGACCTCCTTCTTCCGAATAACGTTTAGACAAATGATTAAAAATAATTACCAGGAATAACCCCACCACAGACTGAAACAATCCCACTGCTGTTGCAAAGCTATACTGCCCCTGCTGGATTCCTGCCCGAAACACATACGTATCAAAAATATCAGCAACTGAATATGTCATTGGTGTATACAGATTGTACACTTGTTCAAAACCCAGTTCCAGGAAACTCCCGATATTAAGTAGAAACAACGTCAGCACCGTCGGAATTAGAAGCGGAAAAGTGATATATCGCATCCTCTGAAACCTGGAAGCTCCGTCAATAGAAGCTGATTCATATATCCCGGGGTCAATTCCGCTGATAGCCGCAAGATACACCACCGTCCCCCACCCGGCCTCTTTCCATATGGAAGAAATCACATACACTGGCCGGAACCAGTTTTCCTTCTGCATTACCAGTAGCGTATCCATCCCCAACGCGTTTCGTATATTATTAAAAATTCCGCCCACACCAAAAAGGTCAAACACCAGTCCGCCAATAATAACCCACGACAGGAAATAGGGAATGCATATTACCGTCTGTATCCCTTTTTTCAATACCTGATTTTTTACTTCATTCAGCATAAGAGATAAAAAAACAGGTATCGGAAATACAATTCCCATTTTCAGTAAGCCTAGGATAATTGTATTTTTTAAAATTTTGTAAAAATCCGGATAATGAAAAAGCTTCTGAAAATTTCTCACTCCCGCCCAATCGCTTCCGCCAATCCCTTTCACCACTGAAAAATCCTGAAAGGCAATCACGCTTCCCAGCATAGGAATGTAACGAAAGGCCAAAAGGTAAATAAAACCGGGCAGTACCATTAAATAATATGGCCATAAGCTTTGCATATGTCTTTTCAATCTGCTGCCACATTCTCCCTGTACGGTAAGTACAATTGTCTTTTCTTTCCCCATCTTTTCTCCTCATGCGTTTCTTCGTATCGTTTATCTCTTAAGTTCTTCTTGTATTTATATTATAAAGATATATTCCCGTCTCATTCAACGTGGATATCGAACCTTTTTATATGGCTATTTTGTCTTCCCATACAATTCTTCATTAATATTATGCTGTAAAAAAAGCCCCAACATGTGTTGAGACTTTTTGCGGTAACTGCTTATTTTATCCTTCATTTATTTAAGCGCTTTTTCACGGAGCCAAAGCCTTCTCCATGCATTCCAGGCTCCCCTTTCCACTCCCATAATCTGTGCCAATTAAAACCTGCTTTCCCTTAAAGCCAAAACCATACTTGTGTATTTTTTCCTCCGGAATCCCCCGTGCAATCAATTCCTGCGCATACTCCTTTTCTTCTATCTGATTAAGAGCCCTGATTACAGTATCTTCCAGCGTTTTTTCTCTCTTTTGGTCGAACGCTTTAAATTCCATAATAATTGCATCCATATTACGGTCTTTCGGCTCCAGCACAACGTCATATGTTCCGAGTCCGCTCTCCCGGTTTGACAAAACCACATACTGAGCGTCCAGTTCCACCACAAGCCCCAGAACAAATCCATGATAAAAGCTTTCTGGCTGTCCACTGTCTGGGGTCTTTCCTCCCACATCAAAAAAACTGAAAGAATTCATGGCAATCTTATTCATATATTCATTCATCAGTTCCAGATTCCCTGTCAGCATCGCCGTAGTGAAGGCGGAATACTCCCTTCGGCTTTCCGAAAACCAACCGCGAATCATACCGGTAAACATCATCTGCACTTCCTTATTTGTAAGGGTAAGCTCATAGCAGTACTTTCCTGAATTTTCGTCCAGTCTGCACTTTAACGTCTTCAAATAACCACATGCCAGAAACAGGCTCCAGACTGCTTCCTCCTGTCTATCCAGTTGTTTGAAGACAACCTGCTCGTCCATACTTTTTTCTATGGAATGTCCCTTTATCAGTTCCTCCAAATCGGTCTTTATGCCAAAACTCCCCTTACGAACCAGCCGCTCCGCCAGCTCGTTGCTGCTGGAGTTCGCCCAATATGCTGAAAGCTTACGTTTATCAAGGTAATTGAGAATTGACCATGGATTATACATATCCATGCGCTTTCCGAAAGTAAAACCATCATACCACTCTTTTATTCGCTGTCTGTCCTCCGAAAGGCCAAATTCATCCAGAGCTGCAAACACCTCATCTTCAGTAAAACCAAAAAAACTCTCATACTTCTCAGAAGTTATTGTCACAATTTCAAGATTATTTAGGTCTGAAAAAACCGATTCCCGGGTAATTCTGGTAATCCCTGTCATAATCGACCTTTCCATAAACGGATTGGTCTTAAACGCCGCATTCAGCATACTCCTGATAAAATCAGCCATTTCCTTCCAGTAGCCATTCACATAAGCCTCCTGCATGGGGGTATCATACTCATCCAGAAAAATTAATACCTTCTTCCCATAATACCGGCAGAGGTACTCCGACAATTGATAAATTGCAAAAGTAGCAGTCGCATCATCCATATTTACCGAAACGCTTTGATAAAAGTCTCTGTCCTTTTTCGTTAATACATTGCTCTCAAGCAGATAGCTGTGTCTGGAATACAAATTTACAAGAATCTGGCAGATTTTTTTCCTTGTCTGCTCATAACTTACTTCCTTTATGTTTGCAAAAGACAGACTTATCACCGGAAAAGTGCCCTGCAGATTACGATACTTTTCCTCTTTCCATATGTCCAGCCCTTCAAATATTACCGCCCCGGAAGCATATTCTAATGAATAAAAGTTCTCTACCATACTCATCGTCAGCGTTTTTCCGAAACGCCGGGGACGCGTAATCAATGTCACATCGTCCAGCGACTCCCACCAATCCTTTATAAACAGGGTTTTATCAATATAAAATGCATTTCTTTCCCTGATTTTTCTAAAATCCTGCATTCCGATTCCTACTTTTCCAGGCATAGTGTGCACTCCTTTCCGGCAATGAGCTCATTTTCCGCTGATATTTCCTTTCTTGTTCCCCACCGCAATCTCCCTCACTCCAATTTTCTTCTTTTGATTAAAATTAAAGCTGAGCACATATCCTTTATCCAGATGAAAATTATATAGCCGTGTCTCAAATATCCTGTTGGCACCTCTTTAAGCTGCCCTTCATCTCATACATCAAACACCTGCACATACGGCTTTTCCTCTGTATACGGCTTCCATTCCTCTCCCGGCGTGCCGTTTTTCATAAAGCCCTCCCATGCGTCCAGCATTTTTTCGCTGAGCCTTGCATCTTCCCCGGTAAAAGGCCGCCAGCACCGTTTATACGTTCCGAACATGTACCAGAGTTCCGCCGAATGGAACGCTCCCGCCTCGTCCCCGGGAAGCTGCCGTACAAAATCATAAACATAAACGGCATTCCCTGCGCCGCTTTCCTTTTTCTGCCTTTCCAGCATCTGTGCAAACCGGATACATCCGTCATAAAGCAGTCCGCGAATCCCCTGCGCCAGTTGCTCCGGCGAGGCCGCAATATCATTCAAGGTTGCGCCAATCATATAAGGAATCTTTTTGATTCTCCCGTTTTCTATGGCGGAATTGTAATTTTCTTTCAGCACATATCCGTCAATATTCGGCACAAATATAAGCCCCTGTTCAGAACACTTTTTGCAAAAGGCGGTCTGTTTCTCAAGCAGTTCTTCCGCTCTCATATTCCGCAGCTCCTCAAGCGATTCCACTCCGCAGAACCTTACAAATTCCGCTCCCGTTTCTTCCGCCTCCGCCAGTGCCGCCATATTTACTAGGGGAGTCCCGTATCCGCCGCCGCTTTGCATGACTGCCTTTGCAATGTAATCCTTTGTCAAATCGGAGGAGACAAGTCCCTGTACGCTGATTGCACCTGCCGACTGTCCGAAAATTGTAATATTTCCGGCATCGCCGCCAAAAGCTCCAATGTTTTCCCTGACCCATTTGAGTGCGGCAATCTGGTCCAGCATCCCGTAATTGCCGCTGATGCCATAAGAGCTTTCCCGGCTCAGCCACTCATGGGCCAGATAGCCGAATACGCCTACTCTGCAATTAATTGTTACCAGAATTACTCCTCTTTTTGCATACTCCGCACCGTCAAATTCCATTTCATGCCCGAAACCATGGCTAAAAGCCCCTCCGTGAATCCAGAGCGCCACCGGAAGCTTTTTCACAGAAAAACTCTCTGCGGGAATATCTTTTGCAGAAACACTTTTCTCCAAAACCCCCTCATTTCCCGGAACCCAGATATTCAAATACAGACAGTCCTCGTCAAAATCCGTTAAATAATCGGCGTTACGGTAAAACTCGACATCATAAAAGGAACCCTCTTCCTCCCGCTCCTGCCAGCAGGTTTTCCCGAAGCGGTCGGCATGGTAGACACCTTCCCATGGCGCGCATTCTTCGGGTGCGCAAAATCTTAAGGCGCCAACCGGCGGCGCCGCATAGGGGACTCCCATAAAAACCGTATAACCATCTTTTTCTACCCCTTTTAAATATCCCTGTTTTACTTTTACTTCTGTCATAGCTTCCATCCTTTCGCACTCATACCCTTATTTAAAATATAACATACTCCGACCCCTTTTTAAAGAACTATCCCTTTACACAAATTCTCCCCCCATGATAAAATAAAGCCTGCAACAATACCTAAAGGAGGACCAAACCCCCAAATGCAATTATTAAATAACGATTTAATTAAAATAAATACTTACCACCTCATCGAAGGTGCCAAAAAAGCTACCGGCCTTACCGTAATCATCGACGTTTTCCGCGCTTTTTCTCTGGAATGTTACCTGTATAACATGGGGGTATCGCTTATCCGCCCAGTAGGGACAATCGAGGAAGCCTTTGCTTTCAAAAAAGCCAATCCCGGTTATGTGCTTATCGGCGAGCGCAAGGGAAGAAAATGCGAAGGATTTGACTTCGGAAACTCCCCCTCCGAAACGGCAAAACACGACCTGCGTGGGAAAACCGTTATCCATACCACCAGCGCCGGAACTCAGGGAATTATAAACGCGAAAGAAGCGGACGAAATTGTCACCGGCAGCCTGGTCAACGCGAAAGCAGTTGCAAGGTATATTATGGAAAAACAGCCAAAGGAAGTTTCTCTTGTATGTATGGGAAACGGCGGTATCGCTCCCGCTAAGGAGGACGAGCTGTGCGCGGAATATATACGGAGTATTCTTGAAGGAGCGGAGCTGCCCGATATGGACGAACGGGTAAAACGCCTCAGGTATGAGGGCGGGGCTCATTTTTTTGACAGGCAGAATCAGGATGTTTTTCCGGAGCCGGACTTCTGGATGTGTATTGAATACAATAAATTCGATTTTGTGCTGAGAGTTGAAAAAGATGAAAAGGGATTTTTTTCACGCCTGGTCAGATAATCCCGCCGCTGACAATGAGCCTTTAGTTTGAAAAGGAAGGAACCGCATGGCTGAATTTATAAAAGGATTAGAGCTTTCAAGGGACTTTTTTCTGGAAATTGCAAAACCGATTCTGGACAGGCATTACCCGGATTTGGAGTACTCGGCCGGACTGATTGGTTATGGCTCCGATGTTCTCGGGTATGACGACGAAGTGTCAAGGGACCATATGTGGGGCCCCCGCTTTTATCTGTTTTTGAAACCGGAGGACGCCGTCAAAAAACAGAAAATAATGGACACTTTTTCTGAAACGCTTCCTTACCGGTATAAAGGTTACAGCGTAAACTTTTCAGAGCCCGACCCCAATGATAACGGCGTCCGGCATGCAAAGTTTATTGACAGCGGAAAAGTAAATCCTCTCATTTTCATTCAAACCTTTGAGGAATTTCTTATCGAACGCATCGGCATTGCAGACCTGTCCGGCTTACAGCCTGCCGACTGGCTTGCCTTTTCGGAACACCGCCTGCTTTCGCTGGTGTCGGGAACCATGTTTATTGACAAATTGAAGGTTATGGACAGAATATCGCCTTTAAAGTATTATCCCAGGGACGTAAAAGCTTACCTGATTGCTTCTAACTGGAATATCATTGCCTCCGAACAGGCTTTTGTACGGCGTTGCGGAGAATGCGGCGACGAAACCGGCTCTGTCATTATCTGCGCAAGAATCGCCGAACGGCTGATGCGTCTCTGCTTTCTTTACACGGATACCTATGCGCCTTACAGCAAATGGTTCGGAACGGCTTTTGACAGGCTTTCTGCAGGCGGCAAATCCGCATCTCTTCCGTCAGGCCGTGAAGCCGCTGACTGTGGCGGCGTTCCGCGACTGTCTGCTTCGCAGTCCTTCGATTCGCTGCTCGCCGGTATCAGAGAACTGATAAATTCCGCTCTGCACGCCCCCTCGCTTGCCCGGCGCGAGGACAGCCTTGTAAGGGCCCAGGCCATGGCTGCGGCTATGCACAACGCAAGCGGCCTTACGGATTATGTGGACTATGAAATAGAATCTTATTTTGGCAGAAATATCAAGGTCATTTTTGCCGACAAGTTTGCTCAGGCCATGTCAGAAAAACTAAAGGGTACGGCATTCGAAAACATCCCCTTAATCGGCTCTTTAAGTCAGGTAGGCGGTCTGTCCGATTTTTCCGACGACTGCCGCTTTCAGGAAAAAATCCGGCGGTTATATGAGTAATGCCTCGAAAAGCTGCCTGAATTTCTTCTTATTTTCCTGTTGACAGACCAGATAATATGTCACGTTAAACTGTTTATCTTCAATCGGAACTCTCACACGTCCATTCCCCGACTGCTCATACTGCGCCGCATCGGTGGTAAAAGACGGCATGGTGGAGTTCCGAACCAGTTCTAAAAAAGTGTATCGCTCGGATTGCAGGAGAAACCTTGAATCCGGCATTTTCTCCATTACAAGGTCATGCCAGAAACCGATATCCTGAAACAAAAGCATATTTTCTCCGTTCATCTCGCTGACAGTCAGCGAGCTTCGTTGTGCAAAACGGTGATTTTCCGGAAGATAGAAGAATAAATGCTCCGTCCCCAAGGGCACGGCGGGCAAATCATCGGGCGCATATGGAAGTATAATCAACTGATAGGTTTCGTCGGCAAGCCCCGAAAGCAAATCCGAAATGCTCTTTAATTCCGAAGAGATTGACGTACCGGCAAACAGGCTGGTTATATTTGAAATAACACCCGTAATCGGAACCGGAGCGCAGGCTCCTAATGTAATGGTCCGGCTTTTCCTGTCGAAATCCCGAACCCTGTAAAGCATGTTGTCGCACTGGCGTAACAGCATTTCCGCATCGGAAGCCGCCATTTTTCCCGCCTCTGTCAGCGCAATGCTGTTCTTTGTCCTTTTAAAAAGCGGCACGCCAAACTCTCCTTCTAACCGCTGCATTCCTCTGGTAAGGGTTGACTGCGAAATATGAAGCTGTTCCGACGCTTCCACCAGCGTTCCTGTATGATAAAAGGTGACAAACTGTTCAAGAAGATGCAAATCCAACATAAATCATCTCTCCTCTTTCTTTTTCATTATCCTAACATATAAATGACTGCCGGTAAACATTCAGATTGCATTTTATGCAATGTGGATTGCAGGATTGCTATTGTACTTTTTCATATGTCATTGCTTATAATACTATTAACAAGATTGCGGACGGAACGCAAATGAAAGAAAAAAAGGAGGATTTTCCAATGATGAACTTTACTTTAAGCAATGGCATTTCCATGCCCTCAGTGGGCATCGGCACTTTTATGATGAACCCCGCACAGGCACAGAAGGCTGTATTTGACGCCTTAACCTGCGGTTACCGCATGATTGACACGGCACAGGCGTATATGAATGAACGCGCGGTTGGCCGGGGCATGAAAGAATCCGGTGTTCCCCGCAAAGACATTTTCCTTTCCACCAAGATTTGGGCAAGCCAGTATCTGACGGAAGGAACCGTGGAAAAAAGCCTCGAGCTTTTAGGAACTGATTATATTGATTTGATGTTTATCCATCAGCCCGCCGGAGATTTTATGGCCGGCTACCGAAAACTGGAAGCCGCTTACAGAGAGGGAAAAATAAAATCCATCGGTATCTCCAATTTCCACGGGAAAAAGCTGGAGTGCCTGCTCTCCCAATGCGAAATCAAGCCCCACGTAATCCAGATGGAAGCCCACCCCTACTTTATGGATACAAAAACCATTGATATGTTAAAGGACTGCGGCTGCCGGGGGATGGCGTGGTATCCTTTGGGGCACGGCGACAAGACGCTGATTAACGAGCCTGTATTTACCTCATTGGCACAAAAATATAGTAAGAGCAATGCCCAGATTATCCTTCGCTGGCATGTTCAGACGGGAAATCAGATTATTCCCGGTTCCACAAATCCGGAGCATATCAAAGCGAACGCGGACATTTTCGACTTTGAACTGACTGACGACGAGATGGCTGAAATTGCCAAAATCAACAAAAACATACGTTATTATAACGCAACTGAAGAACAGGTTGAAAATTATGCCAATATGGTAATCGACCTTGACAGTCAGGAATAAAAATCAGGGGTTTTCCCATGAAAGAACAAATTTTAGAAGTATCAAAAATGAATCAGAAAAACTTATCATAAAGACCCAAAAATCAGATTGATTGTAAATTCTTTGCCATGTAGAATATAAAAAAACAACAGAAAGGAAGGAAAATATTATGGAATATAAAACACTTTCAAACGGAATCAAAATGCCCATGGAGGGATTCGGCGTTTTTCAGGTGCGGGATAAAGAGGAATGCAGACAATCCGTTTTAAACGCAATCCGGGCCGGTTACCGCCTGATAGACACGGCGGCTTCCTACACCAATGAGGACGCGGTGGGCGAAGCGGTACGGGAAGCAATTGCCGAGGGGCTCTGCACCCGGGAAGAGCTGTTCATCACCTCCAAAATGTGGGTTCAGGATATGGAAAACTACGAGACGGCCAAAGCGGCAATCGATTCCTCCCTGAATAATATGGGACTTGAATATCTGGATTTATATCTGCTTCATCAGGCCATGAAGGATTATTTCAGCGCCTGGCGGGCAATGGAGGACGCCCATAAAGAGGGAAAGCTTCGTGCAATCGGCGTTTCCAACTTTTATCCTTTCGTACTTACCAATTTCTGTGAAACGGTATCGGTAAAGCCTATGGTCAATCAGGTGGAACTGCATCCCTATTTTGCCCAGGAGGAAGCTCTCAAAACAATGGAGTACTACAATGTGGTTCCCGAGGCATGGGCGCCTCTTGGCGGCGGCCGCCACAATCCTTTTGAAAATGAAATGGTAAAGGAAATCGCCGCAGCCCATAAAAAAACCGTGGGTCAGGTTGTTTTAAGATGGAACGTACAGCGTGGCGTTGTAGTAATTCCCAAATCCGTCCACAAAGAGAGAATCGAAGAAAACTTTGCTATCTGGGATTTTTCCCTCACAGATGAGGAAATGAAACAAATCAGTTCCCTTGATTTGGGGTATACCGGAACTGCCATCAAGCATTTTGACCCGGATTTTGTGAGAATGTGCACCGGAAGGAAAATACATGACTGATTTTAAATAAAAAGGAGAATGATTATGGCAAAAAAACAGACTGCCGGAAGAGACCGGCTGGGAACACTGGCACCTAAATTTGCAGAATTAAACGACGACGTTTTATTTGGGGAAGTATGGTCGAGGGAGGAGCAGCTTTCCGCGAGAGACAGAAGCATGATTACCATAGCTGCTTTATTTTCCGCCGGTTTATACCCGCAGCTTAAATCACATCTTGTACTCGGAAAAGAGCATGGAATTACAAAGGAGGAAGCGGTCGAAATTGTGACACAGCTCGCTTTTTACTGCGGATGGCCAAAGGCCTGGAGCACCTTCCCCATGATTCAGGAAGTATACGAAGAGCTTTCCGAAAACTGATTTGCACTATGTATCGTGGAATCTATTGAACGGCCCCTTTTCAAATGCTATAATTCAGATAAGAAAAACTTTTACGAAAGGGGCCCGCAATGATTCGACAGATGAAATATTTTCAATCGATTGTCCGTAATAACAGCTTTTCTGAAGCTGCCGAGGAATGTCACATCTCCCAGTCCGCCATTTCCCAGCAGCTTCAGGCATTGGAAAGAGAACTTGGTTTGCAGTTGTTAGAGCGGAAGAACCGCAAATTTTCGCTCACTCCCGCCGGAGAGTATTTTTACCAAAAAAGCCTTATTCTGGTTGCGGACTACGAACATCTCTGCCGTGAAACCGCAAAAATAGCCCGTGATGACGAGGCGGTATTGCGCGTTGGCTATCTGCGCAGCTACAACGGCGGCGAATTTCATCAGGCTCTGGAAGAATTTGCCCGGAAATATCCCGAGGTCACCGTGCAGATTGAGCACGGCAACCACGAAGAGCTCTATCATCTTTTGACATCCGGTCAGATAGACATTGCCTTTAACGACCAGCGGCGAAAGTTCTTTGACGCTTATGTCAATCTGATACTGGAAACCACCCACAGCAGCATTGAAATTTCTTCCGCAAGCCCCCTTGCGGCTCTTTCTAAAATCACGCCACAGGAACTGAAAAACATCCCGTGTATACTGGTAACCTCCCCCTCACAGCAGGAAACGGAGCGGGAATATTATCATAACGCGGTGGGTTTTCAGGGAGAATTTATTTTTGCGGAAAATCTGGAGGCCGCCCGGCTTCTGGTAATCGGCGGAAAAGGCTTTCTGCCTATCGAGGGAAACGGGCAGATAATGAACTTCGGCACCTCCATCACAAGAATACCGCTTTTTCAGAACGGAGAACAGATTACCCGGAATTACTGCGCTTTCTGGAAAAAGGATAACTCCGGCTATTATGTAGAAGAATTTGCGGATATTCTGAAATCAAAATTTGAAAAATAACCGCTCTACCGAAAAAGCGTCTAACAAGTCTAATATCTTTTATATGTGAATGCTCACTTTTCTGTTTAGCGTAAAAAATGCCGCAAACATCACGGTTACCTGAAATCATATACTGCCGGCATAAAATAAACCGCATGAAATCTTTGCTTAAAATCCATTTACCAAGTAAATAAGCAGGGAATTCACAGGCAGAAAGGCAAATGAAAGATAAACCGTATCGGTTACAGACGCCAGACCACCAGCTTGTCTCTCCCTGCAAAAAGAAGGGAGAAACAAATTTGAAAAGAAAGAAAAAAGTAAAAAAACCGCATAAATTCACAGGGACAGCCCCTTACCGGAATTACAAAGACAGAATATTCCGTATGCTCTACAAGGATAAAGGCAGGCTTCTTGAGCTTTATAACGCATTAAACGGCACCCATTATACAGATACGGCCGATTTATCCGTCAACACCCTGGAAAACGCTGTTTTTATCAAAATGAAAAACGACGTGTCCTTCATCATAGACTACAGCATGAGTCTGTATGAGCATCAGTCAACGTACTGTCCCAACATGCCGCTGCGCGGATTGCTGTACTTTGCCGATTTATACAAAAAGCAGCTAAAGGATACCGACTTGAGCGTCAGCCGCCAAATTAAAATTCCGACGCCTTATTACATAGTCTTCTACAACGGAACCGAGCGGAAGGAAGAAGAATTTACCCAAATGCTTTCAGATTCTTTTGAGAGGGCCGGTAATTGTGACAGTGAAAGCCATGGATGTATAGAGGTTACTGTCAGAACACTAAATATTAATTTTGGATATAATAAGAAACTCCTTGATAAATGCAAGTCGCTTTACGGCTATGCCTACTTTGTCGCCGCCGTGAGACGCAATCTGGAATGTATGGATTTATCCATCGCTGCGGAGGAAGCTGTCAATGAATGTATATCCCAAAATATATTAAAGCAATTTTTTCTGGAGCAGAAAAGCGAGGTGATTGCCATGTCGATTTACGAGTATAACGAGGAATATGTAAAAAAAGTGCTGTATGAGGACGGTGAAGCGGCCGGCTCTTACAAGATGCTTGTCCGGCTGGTGGAATCATTTATGTCGGCGCAGTCAATTGACCCTGCCAGGGCCTGTAAGGAAATCGGCATCAGCCTTTCTGAATATGAATCCGCAAAGGAGTTCCTTTCAAAAGCCTAAACGCCTTTCTGCCTCAGGACAAGGCGGCTCTTCTTACCCGACCATGGAGAAAGATTATGAATGATACCGTAGACATTTTACTGGATATGTTAAAAAAAGATTCTTCTGACTGTCAGGCGCTTGAGACAAACGGCTGCAGCCTGACACAGAAGAAAAATATGATTCGCTCCCTTATGAATGTCCGTATGCCGAAAACCGTCCCGGAAGACCTCCTGCGCTGTCAGGATACTTATCTTCAAAACGAGCTTGCGGCAAAAGGCACGGTAACTCTTTCGGATATTCCCAGTCTGAAAGCACAGTATAACAGCCTCTTTCCGCATGCGGAAAGGCTCTCACTCTGGCAGGGAGATATCACGCGGCTAAAGGTCGGCGCAATCGTAAATGCCGCCAATTCCCAAATGCTGGGCTGTTTCGTGCCATGCCACAGATGTATTGACAATGCCATCCACAGCGCCGCCGGGATACAGCTCCGGGAAGAATGCAGCCATATTATGAAAAACCGGCGTATGCGCTACGGCAGGGAATATGAAGAACCTGTCGGAACCGCCACTTTGACAAAAGCATACAATCTTCCCTGCAAATATGTCATTCACACCGTCGGCCCCATTGTGTACGGAAACCTCAATGACTCTCTTCGGCAGGATTTGAGGAATTGTTACAAAAGCGTCCTTCAATGCTGTCTGGAAAATGAGATTCCGTCCGTTGCTTTCTGCTGCATTTCCACAGGAGAATTTCATTTTCCCAACGACGAGGCCGCCAAAATAGCGCTTGAAACTGTCACTGACTTTCTGGATACCCACAATGATTCTTTTGAACGAATCATTTTCAATGTATTTAAAGACAGTGACAGAGAAATTTATTGTAATATAATCGGATAGTCTAAAAGGCGTGCCGCCAGATACTTTATTTGGCGGCCGCTTTCTTTTGGCCTGCGGCTCCTTTATCCAGAATTTTATTCAAACGTGTAAACAGCATGGTGGCAGTCACGCTTGCTGCTATGATATCGCTGACAGGCTCCGCCACGAATACGCCGAACACTTTGTTTGAAAAAACAAAGGGCAGAATAAAAATGAGAGGAATTAGAAGGACCAGTTTTCTCAGACATGCCATAAGCAGACTGATTTTGGCCTGCCCTAAGGCCATAAAGGTCTGCTGACAGGCAATCTGAACGCCTGTGGAAAAAATACCGGCCATATAAATTCTCATCGCCCACACCGTATAATCTATAAGAGCGGCGTCGCTGCTGAAAATGCCGGCAAAAACCTGTGGAAATATCATCATTAAAAGCCACAATGCCGAAGCAAAAGCCGTACAGGCAATAAACTGGCAGCGGAACGCCTGTTTTACCCGCTCTTTCTTTCCAGCGCCGAAATTATAACTCATTATAGGCTGTCCGCCCTGGCAGATTCCCTGAATCGGAAGCATCACCAACTGGCTGCAGGAAGAAATAATCGTCATGGCTCCCACCGCCACATCCCCTCCAAACCTGGATAAGCTGCTGTTAAAGCTGATATTCAGTATGCTTTCCGTACTGAGCATTACAAATGTGGAAATTCCAAGTCCAAGGCAGGGCATAATCACTGCCGGTTCTAACTTCATGTCCGCCACAGTCAGTTTCAATATGGTTTTGGGACTGCGCAAAAACCAAAGCACCCATACGGCGCTGACTGCCTGGCTGAACACTGTGGCAATTGCCGCTCCCCTTACGCCCATGCCAAAGCCGAAAATCAGAATCGGGTCAAGCACAATGTTACATACCGCGCCGACTACCGTTGTTATCATACTGATTTTTGCAAATCCCTGGGTTGTAATAAAGGGATTCATTCCCATTACAATCATTACAAAAACCGTTCCCAGAATATAAATTCGGGCATAAGACAGCGCATAGGGCAATGTCACGTCGCTCGCACCGAAAAGCCGTAAAAGCTGTGGGGCGAAAGCGTAAAATACAATCGTCAGTACAACGGCGAATACCATCAGTACCGCAAAACAGTTTCCCAGTATTTTCCGCGCATTTTCCCTGTCATTTTTTCCCATGGCAATTGCCGCCCTGGGCGCGCCCCCGGAACCGGTCAGCATGGCAAACGCGTTAATCATCATTAATATAGGAAGAAACAGTCCCACTCCGGTGAGCGCGGAAGCCCCCGCGTCGGGAATATGTCCTATATAAATTCTGTCCACAATGTTGTACAGCATATTAATGAGCTGGGCCACCACTGCCGGAATGGCCAGATTCAGCATCAGCCTGGGAATACTTCCGCTTCCCATATCCTGCTTTACTTTCTGCTTTTCCTTTTTTCCTGCTTTTTGTCCTTCCATTTGCTTCGCCTCTTTTTCCTTTATAAAACTTACCACTACTTCTTAAATAAAAATTGTATCAGAATATTTCTCTAAAAACAAGACCGCCGAATCCGTATTTAATATCCCGGACGCGGCGGTCTTTATTTTATCATTGGCTG
>OFFW01000639.1_pt1 | contig 24350 bp, 17 predicted proteins | sample 1521501 | NCBI WGS metagenome assembly OFFW01 (sample SAMEA3504107, study PRJEB24116) | mouse gut metagenome | biome: mouse gut; feature: mouse-associated habitat; material: faeces | place: Denmark | collected 2011
CCCAGCCGGTAACCGGCGGGAGGACGGCGTGCCGGGCGTGCTGCGTTCGGAGCGGAATCCTGCGTGCCGTCCATAGCGGCATTCTCTGCGCCACCCATATCGGTTGCGGCGCTGCCTCCGGCCTCCCGGCCGGTGCCGGCCCCGGCCGGTGCCTCCGGCTGCAGGGTCTGGTCCCAGAGGAACCGGATTCTGGTGCTGCCGTCCGATTTTCGGAATTCCGGTAATTTATAATCGATGCCGCTGTCCAGAACCGCCACCAGGACTCCGGCCCCGGAGAGGTTTGGATGGCGCAGCGTCACCTGGGCGATGCAGGAATTGTCCGTGGGCATCTCGATATCGTAGAAATACCGCTTGGGCATTTCCACGTATTCTATCTCTTCCAGCTCCACCATCCTGTCCACGAACTGCTCCGGCACGGTCAGCACCGCGTACCCGGCAATCAGATATTCCACCTCTATGCCCAGCGCCTTCAGGGTCTCCAGGCTGCCATGGTACTTTACAATCAGCTCCCAGGTGCGGGCCTGGGTGTCGAAGCCTACGTTAAGCTCCTCCGTCAGCGCCCTGGTCTGCTCCGGCGTCTGCAGGGCCAGCTGCAGGATATCCTCCAGTTTCTGGTTCATGGCTATCTCCTTTCTTCTCCCAGTCTATGCGGGCGGGGCGTGTTTCAGAATAAATTTGCTGTTGTGAAAGTATGGTGAATCGCTTATAATAAAGACATCCAATGTAGAGAGCGGGAGGGATGCGGGATGGGAATGTACCTAAATCCGGGAAACAGCGGTTTCGAAATCATAAGAAACAGTCGGTATGTGGATAAATCCGGCCTGATTGGGCTGATGAATGAGACCATAGAGACTACAAGGAAGCTGACCTGTATCAGCCGCCCCCGCCGTTTCGGCAAAACCTTTGCGGCCAAGATGCTGTGCGCTTACTATGACAGAACCTGCGATTCTTCCATGCTGTTCGACGATCTGGAGATTGCCCTCAATGAAAAGATGAATGACAGCTACAGGCGGCACCTGAATCAATACGACGTGATTTATCTGGATATGACGAACGTCATGGGGGAAGCCGGGAAAGAAGGGCTGGTCCCCTTTATCAGGAGGGGACTGACGAAGGAGCTTCAGGCAGAGTATCCGCAGATAAAGGCTGACGAATCCCTGACTGCCACATTGCTTTCGGCAGTTGCCCTGACGGGGCGCAAGTTCATCACGATTATAGATGAATGGGATGCGCCCATTCGGGAGACGCCGCAGATGCAGGAAGCATACCTCCATTTTCTGCGCAGCCTGTTCAAAAGCAGCGGCACTACGGACAGGATTTTCGCGGCAGCCTATATGACAGGGATTCTGCCCATTAAAAAGGACGGCTCCCAGTCGGCGATTTCGGATTTTCAGGAGTTTTCCGTTATCTTTCCTATGGAATACGCACAGTTTGTGGGCTTTACGGAAGGAGAGGTAAGGAGGCTCTGCGCGGAATATGACAGGGACTTTGACAGGATGAAGCAGTGGTATGACGGGTATGTGTTGGAGGGCGTGAATTCCATATACAATCCCAATTCTGTGATGAAAGCTGTCCGCAGCAACGGGTTCCGCTCTTACTGGACGGAGACGTCCGCGTCCAGAAGCCTGATGGAATATATCAGCCTGGATTTTGACGGCATGTCTAAAACCCTGGCGGAGCTTTTGGGCGGGATTGCCGTTCCGGTGGATACCGACGGCTTCGCAAACGACCTGGTGACGTTCCGCGACCGGGATGATGTGCTGACGCTGCTGATTCATCTGGGATATCTTTCCTATGACAGGGAGACAGGAAGAGCCCGGATTCCAAACGAGGAAATCAGGCTGGAGTTTGCCAGGACAGTCCGCGGGGTGAATCGGGATGAGACCATCAGGCGGGTTCGGGAGAGCGACAGGCTGATTCTGGACACGGTACAGGGGAATGAGGAGGCGGTGGCGGCCCAGATTGAAAAGATACACAGGGAAGAGACGGCGCCTCTCTTTTATCATAATGAACAGTCCCTGCGCAGCGTCATCAAGCTTGCGTATTTCAGCTATAAGGATCAATACATGAAATTCGAGGAGCTGCCATCAGGAGACGGATATGCGGATATCGTGTACCTGCCGAAGAAAATGTCGCCCATGCCCGCCTTGGTGATTGAACTGAAATGGAACCAGGTGGCGGAGGGCGCCATTGCCCAGATTAAGGAGAAGAAGTATCCGGAGGCGCTTTGGGATTACGGCGGGGAGATTCTGCTGGTGGGCATTGCGTATGACCGGGATGCAGAAAAGCGCAAGCATTCCTGCGTGATTGAGAGAGCAGAGCGGCAAATGGATTGCAAAATAACCGGGCGGATGCTAAGATGATGGTAGGTTGCCCTATATCCTCTGTGAAGGGACAGTAGGAAAGCGCATGGGCATGAGAATGGAGGACAGAGTATGAAGGTGACGGTATGGAATGAAAATCTGCACGAAAAAATGGAGGAGCGCGTGACGGAGCTGTATCCCGGCGGGCTCCACGCCTACATAGCCGGATTCCTGGTCGATGAGGGAATCCAGGTGCGCACGGCTACGCTGGACGACGAGGAGTGCGGGCTGCCGGAGGAGGTGCTGGCGGACACGGACGTGCTGGTGTGGTGGGGCCATATGGTCCATGACAGGGTGCCGGACGAAATCGTAGACCGGGTACAGCGGCACATCCTGTCCGGCATGGGCCTGGTGGTGCTGCACTCCGGCCACCATTCCAAGATTTTCCGCAGGATGCTGGGGACCACCTGCAACCTGAAATGGCGGGACGGTGCCAGGGAGCGGATCTGGACGGTAAAGCCCAACCATCCGATCGCCAAGGGGATACCGGAGACCTTTTCGTTGGAATGTGAGGAGATGTACGGGGAACCGTTTGACATCGCGGAGCCCCAGGAGACGGTGTTCATGGGATGGTTCAACGGCGGCGAGGTGTTCCGCAGCGGCTGCACCTGGGTGAGGGGAAACGGGAGGATTTTCTACTTTCAGCCGGGACATGAGACCAACCTTTCCTTCCAGAACGAATATGTGCAGCAGATCATCAGAAACGCCGTGCAGTGGGCATGCCCCATCCGGCGGGTGGAGCTGGACTGCCCGCATGTGGAGGCGCTGGAGAACGTTTAAAGGGCTTTTTGTGCATTCCTTTCCGAAATCCGCCTGGTGCCATGCTGGTGCGGGAGCGGATGAGGATTGGGAGCGTGGAAGGGATTATTGACATGTCTTTCAATTCAGTTGACTATTTGGTGTTCTTCCCTATAGTTGTGCTACTGTATTTTGTGATGCCCAGGAAAGCAAGGATGTACTGGCTTCTGATAGCCAGCTACTATTTCTATATGTCCTGGAATGTGAAATACGGGCTCCTGATACTGCTCACCACCGTCGTGACCTACGCGTGCGGGCTGTCCCTATCCTGGGTGGGGCGGCGCTGTGTCGGCAGGAAGCGGAGGAGCTTCAAAGGTGCGGCGGTGGCAGCAAGCCTGATTGTCAATTTGGGGCTGCTGTTCTATTTTAAATATACCAATTTCGCAATCGACAATATCAATGCGGTGTTCCAGAAGGCGGGCATTGCGGTGCGCTGCCCTGATTTTGATATTGTCCTGCCGGTGGGAATCTCCTTTTTCATCTTTCAGGCAATCGGCTATACGATAGATGTGTACAGGGATGAAATCCAGGCTGAAAAGAACCCGTTCAGATATGCGCTGTTCGTCTCCTTTTTTCCTCAATTGGTTGCGGGCCCGATTGAAAGGTCAAAAAATCTGCTGGCTCAGCTGAGGGGCAATCCTGAATTCGATGTGGACGATGCAAAAGACGGATTGCTTACCATGGCATATGGGCTGTTCATGAAAATTGCAGTGGCCGACAATATCGCGGCAGTGATAGACCCGGTCTTCAAAGCCCCGGACAGCCAGTCAGGCCTGATGCTTTTGACTGCAACGGTTTTGTTTGCGTTTCAGATTTACTGCGACTTTAACGGATATACACAGATTGCCATTGGCTCAGCCAGGGTGCTGGGGTTTAAGCTGAACCAGAACTTCGATGCGCCCTATATGGGGCGGTCCGTCAAGGACTTCTGGAGAAGATGGCATATTTCGCTGACATCATGGTTTCGGGATTATGTGTATGTCCCGCTTGGAGGCAGCAGAAAAGGAAAAGTCCGAAAACAGATGAATACGATGATTGTGTTCCTCTGCTCTGGCCTATGGCATGGAGCTGCCTGGCATTATGTGGCATGGGGAGGCCTGAACGGGCTTTTCAGCGTTCTGGAAGATGTGAGCAGGCCTGTCAGGGATAAGATTGAGCGGAAGCTGTCGGTGGATAGAGGGGCATTCATGTACAGGGCGCTTCAGCGGATCGTTACATTTGTGCTCATCGACTTTACATGGCTGTTCTTCAGAGCGGCGAGTTTCAGGACGGCATTACAGATGCTGAAAAGAATCAAGAACGACTTCAGGCTGGCCTGGTTCATCGATTTCGGCTTTGTGGGAGCATTCAGCAGCTCCTATGTACTGATGACAGTCATGGTCCCGCTTTTGATCATCATGGCAATAGATATACTGAAATATTGTGGAAAGGACATAAAGGCCGCGATTTTTAGACAGCAGATTGTATTCCGGTGGATCATATACGCAGGGATTATGCTGGCATTGCTCTACTGGGGGCTTTATGGGACAGGCTATGAACAGACGCAGTTCATCTACTTCCAATTCTAAGAAAAATATCGTATTCCTATTGAAGCTGGTTGCCGCGATCTGCCTGTTGGCAGGGTATATCTATCATGTCCTGCCGCAGTATGAGAACGGCTACAATGCGTCCCTGATCGACAAGGTGGAGCGGCTGGAATCCATCGATGGGCCGAAAATCGTTTTGCTCGGGCATTCGAGCCTGGCATTTGGCATTGATTCCGAACGGATTGAGGAGGCTTTCGGCATGCCTGTCGTCAACATGGGGCTGCATGGCGGGAACGGAAATGCATTCCATGAAGAGATGGCGAAATACAATGTTGCGCAAGGCGATATTTATATTATATGTCACAGCGATTATGATGATGATAATGTGATTCAGGATGCCATGACAGCCTGGTCTTCTATAGAGAACCATTTGAATCTGTGGAAAATCCTGAGGGTTAATGATATAGGGACTATGGCGAAAGCGTTCCCGATATACTTAAAGCATTGCCTTGGGTATCATTCCGCCGGGACCGGAAATCAAGATCCGGGAGGGCTGTATGCAAGAAGCGCGTTCAATGAATATGGTGATGTGGCCCTTTTGCGGGAGGGAAATCAGTACACATTCGAGGGAGAAGTCGTACCTCCCGGTATAGGGGATGCCGCTGTGGACAGGATAAATGAGCTGAATGGATATCTGGCGAGGCGGGGAGCGACGCTGCTTGTGGCGGGATATCCTATAGGGAATGGAAATGTAACGGCAGAAGCGGCGGAATTCGAAGCCTTTCAGGAACAGCTGGCAGACAGGCTGGATTGCCCGGTAATCAGCAACTATGCGGATTATATGTTTGACTATAGGTATTTCTACGATACGAATCTGCATCTGAATACAGAAGGGGTGGCTCTGAGGACAGGGCAGTTGATTTCGGATATAAAACGGTGGAAATCCACGGGGACAGACGCGGATATGGATATGGATGAGTATGCGGATATCATCGCAGACGACAATCTGCCGCATATTGACTATATGGATCAGTATCTGGATGCCCTGGGAAAAGCGCGGGACAGATACACGATTATTATCTCCGCCAGGGATGGCGCGTCCGCCGCAATGAGCGAGGAACTGCGAAAAGACTTTCAGGCCATGGGGCTATCGGCAGACTGGCCCCGGAGGGCCGGGGATGGCTATGTGGCAGTTGTGGAACAGGGACAGTTGATTGCCGAGGAGTTTGGAGATGAAGAGCTGGAAGTATCCGGCACCTTCGACAGCGGCAGTATGGCATATTCCATTACAATCGGCCAACGGAATCAAGGTGGGGGCAGCTCGATTCTGCTAAATGGGCAGGAATATTCAAGACATGCCGAAGGATTGAATTTTGTGGTCTACAGCAATGAGACGCATCGGATACTGGATGAAGTCGTTTTTTATACCTGCTCACCGGAATCGAAAGCGATGCGCTAGATATCGTCAGGTTTTCGATATCCTGCCGTAGCTCCCCGGGGCGCACCCATAGCAGACCTTAAAGGCGCGGGTGAAGTAGGCCTGGCTGCCAAAGCCGCATAGCTGCGCCACCTCCTTCACCTGTAGGGCCTCATTGCTCAGCAGATTCCTGGCCTTCTCCAGCCTGGCATGGAGGAGGTCTTTTTTTGGCGTGGAGGAGAAGAAGCTGCGGTAGTAGACATAGAACTGGCTTTTCTCCAGATTGGCCCTCTGGCAGAGGCGCTCTATGTCCCAGTCCTTTTCGCACTGGGTGAGCATTTCCAGGCGCAGGGTCTGGAACAGGGGGTAGAGATGGACGGCTTCGTCTTTCTGCGCCGTCTCCTGGGTCAGACGGCGGCTGATGGAGAGGAACAGCAGGGTCATCAGGGCGTGGACGGCTTCCTCCCTGTGGGGAAGGCCGGAGAAGTGCTCCTGCTGCAGCCGGGAGATCAGGGAGTCGATCTGTATGGAATTTTCCGGGTAGAAGACCGTGTTTTCCGGCATGGGGAAATCCAGGGCCGGATTCTTATCGGAAGAAAAGTGAAGATAGTTGTTGCGGAACCTGTGGACGGCCTGATAGTGCTGGGGCATGCCCAGGGTGTAGAGGATGCAGGCGTTCTCCTTCGTGATTATGATTTTGTCGTCGAGATAGACCTTCATGGGGGACTTGAACTGAAGGAAAAGGTAATCCCCGCTTCCCACCGGCCGGAAAATCGTGTCAAAGTCGTGGTTGGAACGGTTGTATTCGCAGAAATTCAGTATGTACATGGGATGCTCCTTGTGGCTGGGGACGGCTGCATGGTAAATCTGCCCGAATCGCATGCGGGAGGGGCCGCTGTCTGTGGGCCGCTTTGGGACGGTGCCCCAGGGGATTTGGATTCGGAGGGCAGGGTATGGGAAGTCTGCCGCCCGGCGCAGGGCTTCACCTTCTGCCGCTTACGGTCAGGCTGCCCTCCGGGATAAGTTTAGCATATCACATGACCGGAAGAAAAGTCAAACAGAACGGAAAAAAGGCGATGGAATATCTGCGGGAACAGGGTTATGATAGGAACATCAAAGAACACAGCGCAGCGGCAAAGCCGCAGGAAGCGAAAAGGCGGCGCGGAAACGAGGTACAGGCAAAATGAAAAAGGCAGAGATCATCGTAGACAAATATTTCCTCACAGGGGCAGTGGACAAGAGGATTTTCGGCTCCTTCATCGAGCATCTGGGACGGGCGGTGTATGAAGGCATCTATCAGGAGGACAGCCCCTTCGCGGACGAGCAGGGGATGCGTAAGGACGTGCTGGAGCTGGTAAAGGAGCTTCAGGTGCCCATCGTGCGCTATCCCGGCGGGAATTTCGTCTCCGGCTACCACTGGGAGGACGGCGTGGGGCCCAAGGAGCAGCGGCCTGCCAAGGTGGACCTGGCCTGGCAGGTGATAGAGTCCAACCAGTTCGGCCTGAATGAGTTCGTGGACTGGGCGAAGAAAGCCGGGACGGAAGTGATGATGGCGGTGAACCTGGGAACCAGGGGGCCGGAGGAGGCCAAGGACCTGCTGGAGTACTGCAATTTTAAAAAAGGCAGCTATTACAGCGACCTGCGGAGGAAGCACGGCTATGAGGAGCCCCACGACATCAAGCTCTGGTGCATGGGCAACGAGATGGACGGCCCCTGGCAGATGGGGCACAAGACGGCGAAGGAGTACGGCCGGGCCGCGGCGGAGACCAGCAGGCTGATGAAGTTCATGGATCCGAGCATCGAGACCGTGGCATGCGGCAGCTCCTCCCTTGGCATGGATACTTTCGGCCACTGGGAGGACGAGGTCCTGAGCGAATGCTATGACCAGGTGGACTATCTCTCCCTCCATCAGTACTATGGGAACCGGGACAACAATACGCCGGAATTTCTGGCAAATTCCAAGGGCATGGACGAGTTCATCGGCTCCGTCCTGTCCATCGCGGACTGCGTGAAAGCCAAGAAGCGCAGCAAGAAGCAGATCAACCTGTCCTTTGACGAGTGGAATGTGTGGTATCACAGCAACGAGGCGGACGCGAAGCTGGAGAAGTGGGTGCAGGCCCCCCATCAGTTGGAGGACGTGTACAATTTCGAGGACGCGCTGCTGGTGGGCAGCATGCTGATCACCATGCTGCGCCATGCGGATCGGGTGAAGGTTGCCTGCCTGGCCCAGTTGGTGAACGTTATCGCGCCCATTATGACCTCGGACACCGGGGCCTGGAGGCAGACGATTTTCTATCCCTATATGCATGCCAGCGTGTACGGCAGGGGGACAGTGCTGAACACCCTGGTGAAAGCGCCCTTCTATGAGAGCAGAAATTATGGCGAGGTCTCCTTCCTGGACAGCGTCTGCGTCTGGAATGAGGCGGACGAGGAGCTGACCATCTTCGCGGTGAACAAGGACCTGGAGGAGGATCTGGAGGTAAGCTGCGACATGAGGCAGTTCGCGGACTACAAGGTCGTCGAGCATATCATCCTGACCAATGATGACATGAAGGCCGTCAACACGGAGGATGCCCCTCAGTGCGTGGTGCCTGTGGCAGGGAACGCCTCCCGCCTGGAGGACGGAAGGTTCACCACCGTGTTCGGTAAGCATAGCTGGAATGTGGTGAGATTGAAGAAATAAATCTGGAAGCAGGGGCCGCATGCAGCAGTATGGGCAGAATGCGGGAGTGCAGGCAACGCAGAGGAGAAGGGGTAAGGAGGAGCGGGATGCAGGCATATTTATTCGTGCATTTCAGGGAAAAGGCAACGCCTGACGGAGAACAGGTATACTTCGGTCTCAGCAGGGACGGCTGCCACTGGGAGGCGGTAAACGGCGGCGCGCCGGTGCTTTGGGCCTATTACGGGGATAAGGGCGTGCGGGATTTTACGATTATCCGATGTGAGGAGAACGGGAAATTCTATATCATTGCCACGGATTTGAGCCTGGCCTACGGCATGCGCAACCAATATCGCCATTCCTGGGACGAAATCGGCCGAAACGGCAGCAAATGCCTGGCCCTGTGGGAATCCGACAATCTCACGGACTGGACGGAGCAGCGGCTGGTCAGGTTAGGAAACGAGGACTTCGGATGCCTCTGGGCGCCGGACATCATCTGCGACAGGGAGCAGGGGGACTATGTGCTGCACTGGTCTTCCTCCCACTGCGCCAACGGCTATGGCCCCAAGGGAATCTATTACAGCAGGACAAAGGATTTCCGGAGCTTTACGGAGCCGAAGGTGCTGTACCGGAAGTATGACAGCGGAGTCATCGATTCCGCAATCTATGAGGAGGACGGGCGCTATTATCTCTTCGTGAAGAGCGAAGCGAATCCGGCCAAGATCATCCTCCTGGCCGCAGACCATGTCACAGGCCCCTATGAAAGGGTGGAAAGCTTTGACCGGAGCATGGAAACCGTGGAGAGCGGGCTGTACGAGGCGCCTACTGCCGTGCGGCTGGAGGACGGGAAGTGGTGCCTGTTCCTGGACTATTACGGCGTGCCCGGGGAGGGGCAGGGCTATGTGCCTTTCGTGGCAGAGTCATTGAAGTCCGGTGAATTCGTCCGTGCGGACAGGGCGTTCTCCTTCCCCTATGGCTTCAAGCATGGAACCATACTGACCATCACCATAGAAGAGTATGAGAGGATAAAGGGACATAGCTGGAGATAGGCCGCCTGGAGCGGACAAAGGGAATCCCGTCGGAATGCAGGTATCGAAAAAGCCTGATTCCGGCGGGATTCGTATTTTTTGCCAGCCGGTTCCTTTGTCAGCCGGTTCTTTCGGCGGCAGATTCTCGCAGAAGCCTGCGCTCCGCAGACCGCAGGCTGGCTTTGGGGCTTTCTGCTATAATCAAGACCGTCAGGATTTACAGATTTGTCCATGGTGAGCATATACGGCCGGCGGCCTTTCGTTGCAGGTTGCTGCAATTTTCATTGAGGTGCAGCATGATTTGCGGCATCGCCCTTACAGATCTCGTAGCTGAGCGCGTCCAGATCCACCCGCACCCTGGTGCCGTCGCTGAACACAGTCTCCTGCTTCGACCCGTCCGGTGCAAGCAGCTTATGGGACACCATCTCACAGGCGGCGATCCGTTCATGGAGATCGGCTACCACCCTGCACCGGTCATAGGCCTCCTGCTCGGTGAAGGTGAACTCCGGCTGGAAGGAGCCGTCGATGCCCGGATAAGCGCCGTCCCGGATCAGGTAGGGCGCGCCGCCGTTCAACAGGGCGTAGAGCATGTAGTCGTTGTGCGCGTCCATCTTCTCCATCATCCAGGGGATGATGATACAATCGTGGTATACCAGATTGAACAGGGGCACGGGAATGCCCTTCCGGGGCGTGCCGGGCTTGCACATCTGGAACTGATAGGGCGCGTAGTGGCAGAACACCAAGCTCTTCATGCTCCAGTCGGAGACCTCCTCGGAGCTGGGGAGGATCCCCTGGGAGAGCAGGTACTCGAAGCACTGCCCCCGGAAATCCAGACAGTCCCTGCGGCTCATATAGTGCATGGGATTGGCGCATTCATCCGGCTCATTGCAGGTGAAGACATCCAGGTAGGCACAGTCCAGGCCGATATCATGCTCCGCCAGCTGGCGGAAATTGCGCTTCACATAATAGGGGGCCTGGGTGGCGCAGAGGTATGTCTGATGTCCGCCTGCCCAGTTGGCGTGCTCCGGAATGGTGCCGTCCGTCTGGAGGCAGCCGAAGGAGGCGTCGAAGGTCTTCCCGTCGAAATAGTAGTCCCGGTACTGGTCGTGGATGCCGAAGAGATATCCGCAGTCGTGGAGGGTATCCGCCAGCTCCTTCATGCCATCCCAGCCGCCGGCCTCCTCACAGGGGGGCAGATAGTCGGGATGCTGGTTGTCGTATCCCGGGTCTCCCCAGCCGTCCAGGTGCAGGTAGAGCTTCTCGAAGCCCTGGGCCCGGAGGGCTTTGATCTCCTCTGTCCGTGTCCGGAAGGACACCACCCGGTCATACTTGCCGGGATGCTCCGCGTCGTACATGGAGGATTCCGGGCATACATGATTCTTGATTCCCCGATGGAGGAAGAGGCTTCCGATCAGCCGGTCCACCCCGGGGGCCTTCGCCGCCTTTTCCTTCAGGCTGCAGAACAGGCCCTTCTCCTTCACATAGCTGCGGTACACTTTGCAGATATCGTTGTAGTCACATTCGCTCAGCAGCGTGTAGTGCATGACCCTGCGGTAGCGCATCTTCCCCAGGCTGGCCCCCCAGCGCACCCCGGCTTTCGTGTAGGGCCCTCCGGCGGGATGCTCCGCGTAGAAGGCGCTGTCCCAGGGCTGCTCGCAGATGGCGATGTACCCTTCTCCGGCCTTCACCTGGCCGAACCAGGGCATGTAACTGGCGGCGGAGCACAGGGAGCCGCCGAAGGGGAGCTTCCCCAGCTCCGTCTCCCAGGTATTGGGGATCAGGAGCCCCTGATGGTAGTTCAGCAGCGTGTACCAGTCCTCCCTCCCCTCCCGGAAGGCCATGGGCCCGGGCCATGTGACGGACTGGATGCCAGCATCCTCTTCCCCCAGGGGGATCCACTCGAAGAACACGTCCCCCGTGGCCCCCTCGATCCATACATAGGTGCAAAAGCTCAAGCCGGACACGGACGCGTCCCCATCCGCGGCAAAGCCCTCATACCGGGAGAGGATTCCCTTCCCCAGGCCTGTCTGGCGCACCTCGTGGGAGACGGAAGCCGCGTCCAGGAAGGGAATCTCCTTCTGTGCCGCATTGAATACGGGTATGTAGTCCGATTCCCAGCTCCAATCCGTTCCGTTCCGGGTCATGGAAACATGCAGATTGGCTTCGTCAAAGCGCAGTTCAGTCCCCGCAAGCGTGATTTGAATCATGTCGATCTCCTTTCCGTTTTGCTGGATATACTCACAAGCGATGGAATCTGCCGCAGAGTCCCCATTAGCCTTCGCTCGTGAGTCGGGTTAAACCATAGTTTGATTATAGCAGATTCCACGTCATTTTCAAGCTGTTTGCAGATTTTCAGCCCCGCGGTAACGGCAGTCCTTTTATAAGCCCTTTGCGCAATTTATGGTCGTCTCCTTATTTTCGGTATCGTATAATAGAGAGGAGAGACAGCGAAAGGACAGGGAGGCGGCAAATGGGAAATTATCTGAATCCGGGCAACGAGGGGTTTAAAATCCGTTTCGAGTATGTGAATGCAGTGTCCGTGTCCGACTGGGGCGAAGTGTCGAAGGCATTGAGGAATTCCGCGGATACCCTGAACGCCATCTGGCAGGGGCGGCCCCGGGAGGTTGCGGAGCGCATGAAAGAGGCGCATTTTGAGACTCCGCATATCCGGTATAATGATGAAAACGCCCTGAGCTATACCATTTCACTGGCTCTGTATGCGGCGAGGAATTTCTATACCGTACACCGTGAACTGGCCGGTGGAAAGGGCTATGCGGATCTGGTATTCCTGCCCAGGAAACGTTTCCCGGAGAAACCGGCCCTGGTGGTGGAATTAAAGTGGGATAAAAATGCGAAGGGCGCCCTGGAGCAGATAAAAAAGAAGGAATACTGCGGGAGCCTGGAAGAATATCAGGGCAATCTCCTGCTGGTGGGAGTGAATTACAATAAGAAGACAAAGGCGCACGAATGCATCATCGAAGAAGCCCAAAAATAAATTTGCATTGCAAAATTGCATTCTTGCCGCCCTGATGCTATAATGTTGACACAAGAAAAATGGACATCCATGCCGATCAGGAGGATAATACATGCCAAAGAGAACAGACATCAACAAAGTGCTCATCATCGGCTCCGGCCCCATCATCATCGGCCAGGCCTGTGAGTTCGACTACTCCGGCACCCAGGCCTGCAAGGCCCTGAGGAAGCTGGGCTACGAAATCGTGCTGGTGAATTCCAACCCCGCCACCATCATGACGGATCCGGAGACGGCGGACGTGACCTACATCGAGCCCCTGAACAAGGAGCGCCTGGAGCAGATCATCGCCAAGGAGCGCCCGGACGCGCTGCTGCCCAACCTGGGCGGGCAGTCCGGCCTGAACCTGTGCGCGGAGCTGGCGAATGCGGGGATTCTGGACAGATACCAGGTGAAGGTCATCGGCGTCCAGGTGGATGCCATCGAGAGGGGCGAGGACAGGATCGAGTTCAAGAAGGCCATGAACGCCCTGGGGATAGAGATGGCCCGCAGCGAGGTGGCCTATACCGTGGAGGAGGCCCTGGATATCGCCGATAAGCTGGGATACCCCGTAGTCCTGCGCCCGGCCTACACCATGGGCGGCGCGGGCGGCGGGCTGGTGTACAATAAGGACGAGCTGCGCACCGTCTGTGCCAGAGGGCTCCAGGCCTCTCTGGTGGGACAGGTGCTGGTGGAGGAGTCCATCCTGGGCTGGGAGGAGCTGGAGCTGGAAGTGGTCCGGGACGCGGAGGGCAATATGATCACGGTCTGCTTCATCGAGAACATCGATCCTTTAGGCGTGCACACCGGCGACTCCTTCTGCGCCGCCCCCATGCTCACCATCTCTGAGGAGCTGCAGAAGCGCCTCCAGAGCCAGGCCTACGCCATCGTGGAGAGCGTCCAGGTCATCGGCGGCACCAATGTGCAGTTCGCCCACGATCCCGTCAGCGACCGCGTTATCGTCATAGAAATCAACCCACGCACCTCCCGTTCCTCCGCTTTGGCCTCCAAGGCCACAGGCTTCCCCATCGCCATGGTCAGCGCCATGCTGGCGGCGGGCCTGACTTTAAAGGACATCCCCTGCGGGAAATACGGTACGCTGGACAAATATGTACCAGGCGGCGACTACGTGGTCATCAAGTTCGCCCGCTGGGCCTTCGAGAAGTTCAAGGGCGTGGAGGACAGGCTGGGCACCCAGATGCGTGCCGTGGGCGAGGTCATGAGCATAGGGAAGAACTATAAGGAAGCCTTCCAGAAGGCCATCCGCTCCCTGGAGACCGGCAGATACGGACTGGGGCAGATTCCAAAGCTCCAGGAGAAGTCAAAGGAGCAGCTTTGCCGGATGCTGGCCACGCCCTCCAGCGAGCGTCATTTCGCCATGTACGAGGCCCTGAAAAAAGGCGCCACCGTGGAAGAGGTACACGAAATCACGCATGTAAAGAAATGGTTCATCGAACAGATGGCGGAGCTGGCGGAAGAGGAGGGCGCGCTGCTGGAATCCAGAGGACAGCTTCCCGCCGACGGGATTCTGATCCGGGCCAAGAAGGACGGCTTCTCGGACAAATACTTAAGCATCCTCCTGGACGTGCCGGAGCAGGAAATCAGGGAGAGGCGCATCTCCCTGGGCGTGGAGGAGAGCTGGGAGGGTGTCCATGTAAGCGGCACGCCGGACAGCGCTTATTATTATTCCACCTATAATGCTCCCGACAAAAACCCCGTCCGCAGGGACAGGCCCAAGGTGATGATCTTAGGCGGCGGCCCCAACCGCATCGGCCAGGGCATCGAGTTCGACTATTGCTGCGTCCACGCCTCCCTGGCCCTGAAGAAGCTGGGCTTTGAGACCATCATGGTGAACTGCAATCCCGAGACCGTGTCCACGGACTACGACACATCGGACAAGCTCTACTTCGAGCCCCTGACCCTGGAGGACGTGCTGAGCATCTACAAAAAGGAGCAGCCCCTGGGCGTCATCGCCCAGTTCGGCGGCCAGACGCCCCTGAACCTGGCGGCGGAGCTGGAGAAGAATGGCGTGCGCATCCTGGGCACCGCCCCCTCCGTGATTGACATGGCGGAGGACAGGGATCTGTTCCGGGCCATGATGGACAGGCTGGAGATTCCCATGCCCGAGTCCGGCATGGCCACCACCGTGGAGGAGGCCCTGGAGATTGCCCATCGTATAGGGTATCCCGTGATGGTGCGGCCCTCCTATGTGCTGGGAGGCCGGGGCATGGAGGTGGTGCACCACGACCAGAGCCTGGCCGACTATATGAGAGCGGCGGTTGGGGTGACGCCGGACAGGCCCATCCTCATTGACCGTTTCCTGAACCATGCCACCGAGTGCGAGGCCGATGCCATCAGCGACGGCAAGCACGCCTTTGTGCCCGCGGTGATGGAGCATATCGAGCTGGCCGGAATCCACTCCGGAGACTCCGCCTGCATCGTCCCCTCCAGGCACATCTCCCCTGAGAACGTGGCCACCATCAAGGAATACACCAGGAAAATCGCCGAGGAGATGCATGTGCGGGGCCTGATGAACATGCAGTACGCCATCGAGGACGGGAAGGTCTATGTGCTGGAGGCCAACCCCAGAGCCTCCCGGACCGTGCCCCTGGTGTCGAAGGTCTGCAACATCCGCATGGTGCCCCTGGCCACGGAGATCATCACGGCGGACATCACCGGGAAGCCCTCCCCCGTGCCCGGCCTGAAAGAGCGGCAGATACCTTATTACGGGGTGAAGGAGGCCGTGTTCCCCTTCAACATGTTCCCGGAGGTAGACCCCATCCTGGGGCCGGAGATGCGCTCCACCGGCGAGGTGCTGGGGCTCTCCGCGTCCGTGGGCGAGGCCTTCTTCAAGGCCCAGGAGGCCACCCAGACCAGGCTCCCCTTGAGCGGCACCGTGTTGATCAGCGTGAACCGCAGGGACAAGGCGGAGGTGGTGGAGGTAGGAAAGGCCTTCGCGGAGGCAGGGTTCAAAATCCTCGCCACCGGTACTACCTGCGCCCTGCTGCGGGATGCGGGCCTGGAGGCCGGGCTTGTGAAGAAGCTCTATGAGGGCAGACCCAATCTGCTGGACCTCATCACCAACGGGGACATCGACCTGATCGTGAACTCTCCCGTGGGGGACGACAGCGAGTACGACGACAGCTATCTGCGGAAAGCCGCCATCAAGGCCAAGATTCCCTATATGACCACCATCGCCGCCGCCAGGGCCACGGTGGAGGGCATCCTCCAGGTGCAGAAAGCGGGCAATGGGGAAGTGCATTCCCTCCAGGGGCTTCATGGACAGATTCAGGACAGGTGAATTTAGGGCGAAGCGGCTCAGGGCAGAAGAGCTTAGAGATAGAAAGCCGCAGGAAAGAAATCGAGCGACATGGGTCAGCGCAGAGGGCTGAACTGAAAGGGACTGCCGGGAAAGTTAAGGAATGCATACATTTCCCGACAGTCTTTTTCTGACCGTTTTTCAGCATTTAAATCAACTGTTTTGCGCATAGTCCTTCCATAACTGGTCAAGCGTGCAGCCAGTGTTGGTCTCCCAGATGGAAGCGTCATATCCGCCTTTCTTGAACATCCCGTTGATGAGATGCGGCAGATCCTCGCAATAATGTTCCGTCACATATTTCAAAAACGCCGCTGTCACCGTATAGCTGTCTGTGTATTTTTGGCTGGCATTATAGGAAGGCAGCTTCCAGCCGCAGTCTTCATTGTGCCGGCCGAACAGATAGCGCCCATAATCCGTGAGCCCCTCCATGAGCCAGGTATCATTCCCCACATCCCCGTAATTCTGGGCGCAGTGAATCAGCTCGTGGGTAAGGCAGTCCACATCTTTCGGGTTTGACAGCATGTAGGAGGAGGCAAGATAGATATCCTGGCTGTCGGAATAGGCCGGTGAATAATCATTTACCGTAAAATACAGCGTGACAGGCTCATACTCGCCATCGTTAAAATAGTCGAACACATCCTTATAGACGGAATAAATCAAATCATAAGAACGCTTTGCGATATCCACTGTCACATAAGACGTATTCGCCAGAGACAGATACTGCCGGATTCCCTCCGGATCCTCCGGCTGGTATACCTCCACTTCGAAAGAGGTCTGCAGTCCGTTTGCCGTATCCTCCACCGTAATCGTCGTCTGGCCGGCCGCTTTGGCTTCTGCGACACCCTCCGGGCTGACCGCGGCGACCGAATCATCCGCTGAGGTCCATTTATATACAGCCGTCTTGTCCGCGAACTCTGTGATGGCCGTAAAGGTATACTGTTTCTCCGTCAACAGCAGAATCTCCGGATTGTTCAGGAGGATCTGCGGACGATCCACCTCGATTGTAATCTCTGTCTCCTCGCCAGTGTCATTCTTCACTGCCGTAATCTTGCTTCGTCCTGCCTTCAGAGCCGTTATCGTCCCCTCGGAATCCACGGCGGCGACACTCTCGTCCGAACTGTGATAGGACACGGCGGCATTTTCCGGATTATAGACCTGAAGGCTGTAGGCCGTCTCTACTGCCAGCTTCGTTTTGGGATTCATGATGTGGAAACCGGTCAGGGCCTCTGCCAGCCGGTACGCCACCTCGTCGCCGGAGGTGTACATCTTTCCCGCCAGTGAGACATTCTCTGAGGAAAGATCCAACAGCGCGGCCGTATCCGCATTCCCGTCCTTTATCTTCCAGTCACATAATGCCACCTCATAGGCCCCGGAAGGGTCGGTGCAATGGGATTTCACATAGATTTGCAGATCCGTCCCGTTCTTTACCAGGGAACTGTCATAGGAGACCCGCAGCGGGATTTCGTAGTAGCCGTCCTCCTCGGACAGGGGCTTTCCGTCCGCGCAGACCTTGCCGTCCGTATAGGAGACCTCCACAGTGCTTCCGCTCTGGTAATGGCCGAAATTGTCTGCCTCATGTACTACAAGCTCGTAATAATCTGTCCGTTCCACGCCCTGCAGCACCGGAACATTGAGCTTCACGGACACTGCGCCGTCCGTCAGCCCTGTCTCTGAAGAATAAGTACATATGATATTGACTTCTGATTCCTGCCATGCCTTTGTCCAGCCAGTTTTCGATTCCGGCAGACGATAGATAAGGCAGTGCTGCCCCTTCCGGACGGAATCCCCCGATTCGCCACCGGAAGCGCCAGCATCGATTCCCTCAAGTTCCTTCGCGTCGTTTGTCTGATTCAGCATAGTTCCCTCCTTGTTTTCGTCCATATCCACAATATCCTCTGCCCCCGCACAAGCGGCAGTCAGGCAAAATCCCAGAAAAGCGATGATGGCAACCCCCAATTTTCCCATGCTCCCCCGGATGTTTCCGGCCCTTTGTCTTCGTGTTGCTTCCTCCATATCTTTCTCCTTCCCCTGTGGCAATGATTGGGCTTGTATTGTATAACGCCCTTCTTTATTGTATAATTCAGCTATGGATTTGCAAAGACAGGATATTGCTTAGGTATAAAATAATCTTGCTTTTTTAAGGAGAGCTTCCTGAGGAGAGTCACATGGCTGACAATACGCTATTTGAACATCAAAGATTCGAACAACCGAATTTTCCTATTACATTGCACCCATGGACATTGCCGCAAAACTATTATGTCCTGCCCCATTGGCATGAAAGCCTGGAGCTGCTTCTTTTCACATCAGGCCAGTGCACGGTGGAAATCGACGGCGTAATGACAGACGCCCCCGCGGGGACCCTGATCATCATCGACGCACTCAGGATTCATCGAATCAACGCCATCCAATCCAGCGAATATTATTGCCTGACCATCGATAAAAATTACTGTAAGAAATTCGACTATCCCATCGGGAAAATTTCGCTCCGGAACAAGACCGGCGATAAGTGCGCGCTCGCTCATTATGAGGCCATTATCCGGGAAATGGAAGCCGGAAAACCGTACTACAAAACCATGGTACAGGCGGAAGTTCTTGCGCTCGTAGGCCTGCTGTGCCGTGAGAGTTCCGTTCCGGGCGCTGGCGCTGATTTCGAGCAATCCAGGCGGCAGCTTGAAATGGTGCGGAAAAGCCTGATTTTCCTGAGCCAGCATTACCCGGAACCATTGACCATTGACAAAATCTGCCAGGAGATCGGATTCAGCAAATTTTATCTCTGCCATGAATTCAAGAGCGCAACCGGAAAAACGATTGTGGATTATCTGAACTTTCTCCGCTGCGAAAATGCCCGGTACCTGCTTTGGACAGGGGAGCACAATGTCCGTGAATGCGCGGAACGGTGCGGCTTCAACAGCGACTCCTATTTTTCGAAGACATACAAGCGATGGATGGGGGAGCTTCCCTCGGAGACCCTGTCGAAAGGGCAAAAAGCGCGGGGCCGTTCGTAACAGCCATCCGTAAGAGCTCTTTTCGGCTTGCAAAAGTCTGACAGGTATGCTATAGTGGTAATAAGAAGGTTACTTTCGAAGAAGTCGCTTTCGGAGAAAAATCTGCCATGGGGCGGATGGAGGGAAGAGGATGCAGTATTCGATAACGGAATCCGAGCAGCTGATTCTGCAGCAGCTGTGGAACAATGGAAGCATGACGGTGATGCAGCTGGTGGAGGGGCTCTCCGAAAGCACCCACTGGTCCAAGCATGCCATCATCTCTTTCCTGAAAAGGATGGAAGAGAAGCACACTGTCACTTATGAGGTACAGGGGCGCACCAAGCACTATTCTGCGGTGCCCAGGGAGTCTGAGGTCGTGGTGGACTCGGCCAGGAGTGTGCTGAACCGCTTTTTCGGGGGGAAAATCGACAAAATGGTCCTGTATATGGCAGAGGCGAAGCAATTGACGGACCAGGATGTGGATGATCTCTATGCCCTTGTGGACAAACTGAAGGAAGAGGGCCGGAAATAGGAAAGCTTCCTATAATCGAATCGGCGCAAAGGACGCGCCTTTTGTCGGAAGCCAAGAGCAGGTTTCTGATAAGCTATAGTATATGCCGCGGTTTGCGGGCGGCGGAATGGAGTGTCGGATGAAGTTGAAGGATTGGGATGAGAAAGAGCAGCGCCAGGGAAATAACGAGGGAAAGCGCCCGGACAGGAAAACAGGGGCGGACGCTGCTTCAGATGAGGCATGGGAGGGAGCCGGTTCGTTTCCGGATGAGGGATATGAAGGAAGGGAATCGGAAGCGGATTTAGAAGCGGAGGAATGGGAGGCGCTTCCCGCGGACATGGATGAGGAGGCTCCCTGGGAGGGGACAATGCCGGAGGAGGAGCCGGAGGACGGCCGATGGGATAGGAGGATGCCGGAACAGGACTTGGAGGAGGACGAGCGCTGGGAAGAGTCGGAGCTGGACTCCAAGCCGGGGGTGTCCTATCGGTGGAAGAAGTTCAATCTGGATTCGGAGCCTGATGGCGGCCGATGGAAAGGCGCGGCGGAAGAACCGGATTCGGACGGGAGGACGGAACGGCAGAAGCAGAAGGGCGCATCTGCCGATCGCCGCGGGAAAGAAGCCGCCAGGGCTTCCCACAGGGGACAGAAAACGGCGGAAAAAGGGAAAGAGGAAAGCTGGGAGGAAGAGCTGCCGCCGATGAAGCCCTGGACAAAGGCGCTGGTCTTCATAGTCCTTGCGGTGATTGCGGCAATCATCTGCGCGATTCTGTGGTACTTCGCGCACCCGGAAAAGCCGGATGGCGGTGACGGCCAGGATGTTTCCTCCCAGGCCACGGAATCACCGGATGAATCCGGAGAACAGGCTCCTAAGCTGGATTTGGAGGAGCCGGGAGACGATGAAGGGCAGTCGGGAGGATCCCTGTCCGGACTTGCGCCGGAGGGCACAGGCCCCGGCAGCGGCACTTCGGACGGGACAGGCGCGGATTCTGGCCTTGCGTCAGGGACAGATGCGGAATCGGACAATGGAGGGACAGGGACGGAAACAGGAGACGGCAGTGGAACTACAGAGCCAGGAATCGGAGACGGCGGTGGAGGGACAGGCACAGAGCCGGGCGCCGGAACCGGCGGGGAATCCGCATCACCCGAGCCGGAGGAGCGGGAGCCGGTGTCCGGAACGGAAGACATGACGTTCCAGGCTGTGCAGGAGTCCGTGACGCCGAAGGACGTGGTCAACCTGCGCCTGGTCCCTACCACTGCGGATGCGGCCAATATAGTGACTCAGGCCCATAACGGCGAGACGCTTGTGCGCATCGGCATCAACCCGGACACGGGCTGGTCCAAGATTGACTACAATGGTCAGACCCTTTACGCAGTGAGCCAATACCTGACCGCGGATTTAAGCTATCGGCCCGCGGTGCAGCCCGCCGACCCCAACCGGGTCAGTACCGTCAGCGGCAGGATTATCATCTTCCAGAACTGCGACGACTGGATTTCGCCCAAGGAGTACGTGAACCTGAGGACGGAGCCCAGCACCACCGAGGGGGACGCCACGGTCAGCTGCCAGCTGAACTATGGCGAGAAAGTCCACCGCACAGGCTACAGCAGGGACTCCGGCTGGTCCAGGGTGGAGTACAATGGCCAGGTGTTGTATGTGGTCACCAGCCTGATGTACGAAGCGGCCGCGGAATAGACAGGGCCCGCAGGCTCCGGCGGCAGATTGCGGGCGGTGAACGCGCTGCTCGGGCAGGGCGTGGGCCAGGGTGACCATAGAACAGAGAAAGAATCCGGCCAGGGGCATCTGCCCGAAACCGGATTCTTTTTCTGTGCGAAAGGCAGCGGATAAGTCATCAAAACTGACATTTCGTCAAAACAGAGTCAACTCCCCGTTGAATATTTTGTCCGTCACCACAGCGATGGAGCCGATCAACGGTGCCTGGCCCCCGAAGGACGACTTCACGATTTCCACGGCATGCCTTGTGTTGGGCATCAGGCCGCTGTTGAGCTTGGTGGCGAGGGTATCTTCCACCACGGTGGACTCTACAGGGGAATCATAGCCCACGATGATATGGCAGATGTCCAGCAGATGGATGGCATTGCGCACGCCGTAAGCCAGATAGCCGCAGAACTCGTCCAACGCCGCCATGGCCAGGAAGTCCATGGCAGAGGCCGCCGCGATGATGTCGCCCCAGCTGTAGGAGTCCTGGTTCGGGGCCAGCAGCGTAGGGCCCTTATAGATATTGCGCAGCTCCCGGATGTGGCGGTTCATGTTCTCCACATTGGCATACAAATCCAGGCATCCGCGGTTGCCGCAGCTGCAGGGCGGGCCCGCGAAGTTGATGGAGGTGTGCCCCAGCTCTCCGGTCTGCCCGAAATCTCCGTCATAGATATTTCCCTGAAAGATATATCCGGCCCCGATGCCGTTCATGATATGTAGATAGAACAGATTGTTCGAGCGGGTCTGGGAGCCGTATATCTTTTCGGCCAGCGCGCCTGCGCTGCTGTCGTGGATGATATAAGCAGGCAGGCCGGTGCGCTGGCTCAGGATCTCCGGCACCGCCAGGTCGCAGATGCCCCAGAAGTTCGCCGGTATGGTGAGCTTCTGGGTCTTGGTGTCCACAGGCCCAACGGAGGAGATGCCGATCGCGGCCACCCGCCTGCTCTGCCCTTTGCGCAGCTTATCCAGAAGCTTCAGAAGGGTCTCGATCAGGGTGTCCGTGTCCAGCGAGTCGTACCTGTAGTCCTCCTGGGTGATGATGCGCCCCTTCAGGTCTGCCAGGATCACGCTGAGCAGGCCGCGCTTGATCAGCATCCCCGCGATAAGCGGCGAATTGGGGGACAGGTCGAGGATGATGGGTTTCCTGCCCAGGGAGGAATCCGCTTCCGAGGAGGAATGGGTATACTCCCTGATGATGTCGTTGGCAATCAGGTCGGAAACGATGTTGCCAAGAGTGGTTTTCGTCAGATGCATGCTTCTGGCCAGATTTGCCCTGGATACGGATTGTCCCGTACTGATAAGACGCAGGGCGAGTGCGCGATTTCTCTCTTTTACGTTTGTCAGGTTGGTTCCGTGCAGTGTCAACATTGGTCTTCGTCCTTTCTCTGGCGGAGGGATTTTGGGTCCGTCCCTCTTTTCTTATTCTTTATTATACATGAATTATACGAAAAATCAATAATGAAGACGGAAGAAAGTAAAAAAATATTACTAAAATTCGGGATTATGATAAGATGCAATCCATATTAGAAAATACGGGTACCTGGGGGAAATGCCCGGCAAAACCGTGCGATGATTTGGTAAAAAAAGTTGACTTGAAGGGGAGGGCAGGGGCGATTTGTGCGGATAGGACGGTTTTTTGCGGGGACAAAGCCGGGAGGTGATTGGGTTAAGCCCTCTTTACATATATTGTAGAGACATTGGAAATCGGCCATGCGTCATCCCGGGGCTGGGATTTCCTATGGCTGACTGTGAAATGGAGAGAGGGAAATGAAGACGATTTATGTGAAGGACGTGGTACAAAAGCTGTTGCAGACCCAAAGGATAAACTGGAAAAAGGCCCTGCCCACCCTGGCCCTTTTCTGCGGCATGTTCTTCCTGGGCAGAGAGGCGGCGGAAATCCGGGCGGAGACGCAGCAGACCTCCGGCGGGCTGCTGCAGGAAAGCGAGAACTGGGGGCTGGGATTCGGGCAGCCGGGCCAGAAGCCCGCCGGGAACGCATCCATGGCGGAGCTTGCCCAGTACGATGCGTACTACTGCGGGGAAGGGGAGGAGAAGGTGATCTATCTGACTTTTGACTGCGGCTACGAGAACGGCAACACGGAACCTATCCTGGACGCGCTGAAAAAACACAATGCCCCGGCCACCTTCTTCGTGGTGGGGCATTTTCTGGAGTCTGCGCCGGACATCGCCAGGCGCATGGTGGAGGACGGCCATACTGTGGGCAATCATACATATCATCATCCGGATATGTCCAAGATTTCGGATAAGGCGTCTTTCCAGAAGGAGATGGACGATGTGGCTGCCCTGTTCAAGGAGGTCACGGGCGGGGAACTGGCCATGTACTACAGGCCGCCCCAGGGGAAGTACAGCAAGGAGAACCTGCAGATGGCAAAGGAGATGGGATATTCACCAAATGCTGCAGCGAAGTCTCTGAAAACCAATCGTACATACAACTTAGGCGTTCTTTTTGTGGACGAGTCAATGAGTGGTTTAATGCATGATTATTTTGCAAGTGTACTGGACAGCTTTAAAAAGACTGTGGAAGAGAAAGGCTATGATATTACTTTTATCAACTGCTGTAAAACAAGAGTTGGTCGAATGTCTTATTTGGAGCACAGCAGATACCGTCGGTTTGATGGTGTGGTGATTGCTTGTGTTGATTTTTATGACCCAGAAGTTGAAGAATTGATTCGAAGTGAAATTCCGCTTGTGACGATTGACCATCTCTTTCATAATCGTTGTGCCATTATTTCAGATAATATTAAGGGAATCCAGGATTTGGTGTCCTATATTTATCAAATGGGACATCGAAAGATTGCGTACATTCATGGTGCTGATTCGGCAGTTACACAGAACAGACTTTCTTCCTTTTATGCTTCCTGTGAGATGTTAAAGATAGAAGTGCCTGCAAGATATATCAGAGAAGCGCCTTACCGTGACACAAAAGGAACCTACGAGGAAACCCAAAAGCTTCTGGATTTGGAGGACCCGCCTACCTGTATTTTGTATCCTGATGATTTT
>OFFW01000640.1_pt1 | contig 24266 bp, 15 predicted proteins | sample 1521501 | NCBI WGS metagenome assembly OFFW01 (sample SAMEA3504107, study PRJEB24116) | mouse gut metagenome | biome: mouse gut; feature: mouse-associated habitat; material: faeces | place: Denmark | collected 2011
ATGAAGTTCTACAACGCCCTCTGCCCCGCCCGGCAGAACGACAGGATCGAGATTCGGAAGGCGGAGCCCTACAGCTACTGCCAGTTCATCGCCGGACGGGACCACACCGCCTTCGGCTCCGCCCGGCACCCCTTCATGACCGGCTCCGCCGGATGGGCCTACTACGCCGCCACCCAGTATATCCTGGGCGTCCGTCCGGAGTTTGACGGCCTGACGGTGGACCCCTGCATCCCGGCGGACTGGAAGGAATTCTCCGTCGTGCGCAGATGGCGGGGCGCGGAGTACCGCATCCATGTGGTCAACCCGGAGGGCGTGGAGAAGGGCGTGAAGGAGATTTGGGCGGACGGCGCGGCGGTGGAGCGGCTGCCGGTGCTGCCTGAGGGAAGCGTATGCCGCGCAGAAGTAAGAATGGGGGAACACAAATGATTCAATTTGGCACAGGCGGATGGCGGGCCATCATCGCCGACGAATTCACCAAGAGCAACATCCGGCTTCTGACCGCCGGTCTCTGCCGTCTGATGGAGAAGGAGGGGCATGCCGGCGCGGAAATCTGCGTGGGCTATGACCGCCGCTTTCTCTCCAAGGAGTCGGCCCAGTGGGTCTGCGAGGTGCTGGCGGGGAACGGCTTCCGGCCCTACGTCATCAACCGCTCCTCGCCCACGCCCCTGATCATGTATATGGTCAAGGAGAGGGGCTGTCCCTACGGCATGGCGGTGACGGCCAGCCACAACCCGGCCATCTACAACGGCATCAAAGTGTTCACGGCGGGGGGCCGGGACGCGGATGAGGTTCAGACCCGGGAAATCGAGGCGTACATCGACAGGGTGGAGCAGCCGGTGGAGGAGATGGAGTACGGCAGGGCGAAGGAACAGGGCCTGATTCGGGAAATCTATCCGCTGAACGAGTATCTGGACGACCTGATGAAGGCCGTGGACATGGACGCCATCCGCCACAGCAGCCTGCGGGTGGTGCTGGATCCCATGTACGGCGTGTCCGAGACCTCCCTGCGCACCCTGCTGCAGACGGCCCGCTGCGAGGTGGAGGTGATCCATGAAAGACATGACACCCTCTTCGGCGGAAAGCTGCCTGCCCCTTCCGCGGCCACCCTCCATATGCTCCAGACCTGCGTGACAGACGGGAATTATGACATCGGAATCGCCACGGACGGGGACGCGGACAGGCTGGGGATCATCGACGACACAGGGCGCTTCCTGCACCCCAACCAGATCCTGGCGTTGCTGTACCATTACCTGAAGAAATACAAGGGCTGGCAGGGCCCCGCGGTCCGCAATATCTGCACCACCCATGTGCTGGACAGAGTGGCGGAGAGCTTCGGGGAAAAATGCTATGAGGTTCCCGTGGGCTTCAAATATATCTCCGCCAAGATGAACGAGATGGACGCGGTCATAGGCGGCGAATCCTCCGGCGGCCTCACCGTCCGGGGACATATCAAGGGCAAGGACGGCATCTATGCCGCCATGCTGCTGGTGGAGATGATTGCGGCGTCCGGGCGGAAACTGTCTCAGTTGGTGGCGGATCTGGAGGCGGAGTACGGCCGGATCGACATGGAGGAGAGGGACTACCGCTTCGACCAGGAGACCAAGGAGCGGATCTCCCACATCCTGCTGGAGGAGAAAAAACTCCCCGAGCTTCCCTTTGCTGTGGAAAAGGTGAGCTATCTGGACGGCTCCAAGGTGTATTTCAAAAACGGCGGCTGGGTGATTGCCCGGTTCTCCGGGACGGAGCCGCTGTTGCGGATATTCTGCGAGATGCCGGATTCCAGGGACGCTGCGGATATCTGCAGGATTTATGAGAGGTTTCTGGGAGTCTGAGCGTGCAATTCCCAATCCCGCGAAGAATCGCGGGGAGACGGTTCTTCTCACGGATTCTCTGTGCCGGTGAAGCGGCATGGGGGAAGCGTGAACGGAATGAAGAAGAAAGGTATGGTCATTCATTATGGAAGAAATCATGGACTCCATGTCCAATGAAAAAATGCAGTTCGCGGTGCTGATAGACGCGGACAATATCAGTTCCAAGTACGCGGTCACCATATTCGAGGAGCTGGAGAAATACGGCTCCACCAGCTACAGGCGCATCTACGGCAACTGGTCCAAAGGCAACGGCTGGTCGGAGGGCATGCTTCTGGAGTATTCCATCATGCCGGTGCAGCAGTTCTCCTACACCACGGGAAAGAACGCCACCGACATGGCCATGGTGATAGACGCCATGGATATCCTCTACAAAAACAAGGTACAGGGCTTCTGCCTGGTCACCAGCGACAGCGACTTCACCAGGCTGGCCATGCGCCTACGGGAGGAGAACATGTTCGTGCTGGGCATGGGGGAATCCAAGACCCCCCTGGCGCTGACCCGGGCCTGCAACCGATTCATCCATCTGAACCTGGTGGCGGAGCAGAACATCGAGGTGGCCATTCCCGCCAGAGCGGGCGGCTCTTCCGAGGAGCGCGGCGTCTCGGGCGAAAAGGGCTCCAGGTCAGGGGGATACGGAAGCTTTGGCGGTCAGGCGGACGCTGCATCCGCCGAGGAACAGAATGTGACATCCCTGGCCGAGGTGCGCCAGGTTATCCTGGCCCTGATCAATGAGAACGGCGGCAGGCATGTGGACCTGGCTCAGCTGGGGAACCGCCTGAACGACAAGTTTTCGGATTTTGATGTACGAAATTACGGATATTCCAAGCTGAGCACCATGATAGACCAGGAGCTTCCCGATTTCCATGTGAAGAAGATCAGCAACCAGTATTATGTGGAGCGCCGCTCCAACCTGACGAAAGAAGAGCTGGAGCGGGAGATTTGCCACATGATCGAGAAGAACGGCGGCATGGTGGAGAACCTGGCCAGCCTGAACGACGAGCTGCACAAAAAGTACAGGCAGCTGGACTTCAAGCAGTTCGGCTACAGCCGGATCTCCAGCTTCCTGAGGAGCCTGAACTCCGTCACTGTCCATGAGAACGAGGTGTACCTGAAGCGGTGACAGGCGCCGCGGCAATGGGGAGCTTTTTAGGCTTTTTGGGCTGGCTGAGTTATGCCATGGCAATAAGGCGCTAAGAAGCCATTTGAAGCTTTAAAGCAGGTGAAGGACGGTACAGAACGGAATGGACATGAACATATTCGACTATATGAGAAGCAACGATATGGAAACGGAGGCTCCCCTGGCCGCCAGGATGCGCCCCCGGACCCTGGATGAGGTAGCGGGGCAGGAGCACATCATCGGCAGGGACAAGCTGCTCTACCGGGCCATCAAGGCGGACAAGATCAGCTCCGTCATCTTCTACGGCCCGCCGGGCACGGGCAAGACCACTCTGGCCAAGGTCATCGCCAGCACCACCAGCGCCGAGTTCACCCAGATCAACGCCACTGTGGCCGGAAAGAAGGACATGGAGGAAGTGGTGGCCAAGGCCAGGGAAATCCAGGGGATGTACGGCAAGCGCACCATCCTTTTCATCGATGAGATCCATCGCTTCAACAAGGCCCAGCAGGACTATCTGCTGCCCTTTGTGGAAGACGGCACTGTCATATTGATAGGGGCCACCACGGAGAACCCTTACTTCGAGGTCAACGGGGCATTGCTGTCCCGATCCATCATCTTTGAGCTGAAGCCCATTCCCATGGAGGCTGTCAGGGAGCTCCTGAAAAAGGCGGTCTATGATACGGATCGGGGCATGGGGGCTTACGGCGCGGTGATTGAGGAGGATGCCCTGGACTTTCTGGCGGACATCTCCGGCGGGGACGCCAGGCATGCCCTGAATGCCATCGAGCTTGGCATCATGAGCACCGGCCGCGGCCAGGACGGCAGGATTCACATCACCCTGGACGTGGCCCAGGAGTGCATCCAGAAGCGGGCGGCCCGGTACGACAAGTCCGGGGACAACCACTACGACACCATCTCCGCCTTCATCAAGAGCATGCGCGGCTCCGACCCGGACGCGGCGGTGTACTATCTGGCCAGGATGCTCTACGCGGGGGAGAGCGTGGCTTTCGTGGCCAGGAGGATCATGATATGCGCTGCCGAGGACGTGGGCAACGCGGATCCCCAGGCCCTTGTAGTGGCCACCAATGCCTCCCTGGCCGTGGAGCGGATCGGCATGCCGGAGGCCCAGATCATCCTGGCCCAGGCCGCGGCCTATGTGGCCAGCGCGCCCAAGAGCAATGCGGCCAGCGCGGGCATCTTCGCCGCCATGGAGGAGGTGGGGCGCACCGGGAACCTGCCCATCCCCACCCATCTCCAGGACGCCCATTACAAGGGAGCGGCCAAGCTGGGCCGGGGCACCGGATACAAATACGCCCACGACTATCCCAACAACTATGTAAAGCAGCAGTATCTCCCCTACGAACTGGACGGGAAGGAGTTCTATAAGCCTTCCGGTAACGGCTATGAAGCGAAGATACGGGAGCATATGCGGAGGATTAAAGAAGAAGCGTAGTAAGTACAGGAAGGTTTCTGGATGAAAGAAGGGGTGTCGGGGACAGCATTTCCCGACACCCCTTGTCGGCATTACCCTATCATTGCATTTGCTGACTGGATGATTGGCTCAGCGGCGGTTGCTGGTACAGCTTCCGCTCTATGAATTTCCGTTCAATAGCAAGCTGTTTTTTGATAGCTTCGATATCATTGTTTTCCGCTATCATCTCCAAGCGTTCTATTAAGTCCAACCTTTCGAATAGATTTACATTAAGCTCTTTTTCACCTGGCATATGACCACCTCCTATTGAGAACATCGCGGATTATAGGATACATTCAGTATAGCATGATCCAGAGTCGATGTCCATGCCGATTCCGCCTTAAAAAAGCTCCCCCACCAGATACCGGTAGATTCCCTCATTCTTCTCCTGCCATTTATTGCAGATTGTCTCCGCAATCTCCTCCGTGGGCACGGATATCCTGATGTCCACCAGACTGATGTCCCTGTCCTTCGCCACTAGATGGGCCTCATATCCCCCGGCCTTGGCGCTGTAATAATAATCCCCCAGCACGGAGACCTCATTGCGCAGCACATATTCGTTTTCCCGGAAATAGTCGTTGATGTCCTGCTTGATGCCGTAGTTGATCAGGTTCTGGAAGAAGCCCAGGGTCTGCCGTCCTTCCGCCGTGATGGACAGATGGGTGCGGTTGCGGATGGTCTCCTGGGAGACCATATGCGCCTCCGTAAGCTCATTGATGACCTGCTGGAGGGTGAGATAGTTCGTATACTCCTTCTCCAGGATATAGTCGCTGACCTGGGCGTTGGTCATGGGGAAGTTGACCCGGTCCAGCATGTAGAGCACGATTAATTTGTAGAGGGTCAGGGGATCTTGCAGCATCTCTCCGCATCCTTTCCTTGAGACTTGTGGCGGCATTCCTTCCGCCTGCATGTTCCCTTGCGGCATCGGCCCCGGCCGTCCTCCGCAGGACCGATGTCCGCCGGGATTTACCCGGGCATGGCGGCATATCAGCGGATATGGGACTTCACAGCCTCTGCCACCAGCTCTGCCACCTTGGGATTGAAGGCCTCGGGCATGATGTTATCCTCGGACAGCTCATCCTCGGGAACCAGGCTGGCGATGGCTTCGGCGGCGGCCAGCTTCATCTCCTCCGTGATCTGTGTTGCCCGGCCCTCCAGCGCGCCCTTGAAGATGCCGGGGAAGGCCACCACATTGTTCACCTGATTGGGGAAATCGCTGCGGCCCGTGCCCACCACCCGGGCTCCCGCGGCCCTGGCCACGTCAGGCATGATTTCCGGCACAGGGTTGGCCATGGCGAAGAGGATGGCGTCATGGTTCATGGCGCGCACCATTTCCGCCGTGACGATATCGGGGGCGGATACCCCTACGAAGATATCGGCTCCCCTCAGGGCGTCGGCCAGCGTCCCGGTCTCCCCGGCCGGATTGGTGACCTCCGTCATTTTCTGCTGCATCCAGTTCAGGCCCTCCGTAGTCCTGGAGAGGATGCCCGCTTTATCGCACATCAGTATGTTGGGGAAGCCGTAGGTCAGGAGCAGCTTTGTGATGGCCACGCCTGCGCTGCCCGCGCCGTTCACCACCACGCGGCAGTCCTCCTTCCTTTTCCCGACTACCTTCAGGGCGTTGATGATACCGGCCAGCACCACGATGGCAGTGCCGTGCTGGTCGTCGTGGAAGACGGGGATGTCCAGGGTGGCCTTCAGCCGTTCCTCGATTTCAAAACATCTGGGGGCGCTGATGTCCTCCAGGTTGATGCCGCCGAAGGCGGGGGCCAGCCATGTGACCGCCTTGATGATCTCCTCGGTGTCCTGGGTGTCCAGGCAGATGGGAACAGCGTTGACCCCGCCGAACTCCTTGAAGAGGACGGCCTTCCCCTCCATGACGGGCATGGCGGCGTGGGGGCCGATGTTGCCCAGCCCCAGGACGGCGCTGCCGTCAGAGACCACGGCCACCGTGTTGGCTTTCATGGTATATCTGTAGGCGCTGTCCTTGTCCTGCGCGATGGCCTTGCAGGGCTCCGCCACGCCCGGCGTGTATGCGATGGAGAGATCCTCCCTGGATTTCACGGGGGACTTGGAATGGATCTCCAGCTTGCCGTTCCACTGTTCATGCATCTGAAGCGCTTTTTCATTGATTGTCATCATCCTACCTCTTTTCCTGCTTCCCCTCCAGGCGGGGACAGCCTATGGGGACACTATCTGTATCATATAATAGTTCGAAGCTTTTCGCAAGTTTTTTATGAATTAAGACAATTATGTCATAAATATAATTTAGGGGTTCCTATTTTTGGAAAAGTGTATTATAATAAAGGCACGAGACATGGGTTCGACCATGCATATCAAGGCTGCACATCAATGTCTAATCAGCTGTGCCCCCCTTTTTCATGACAATAGAATGCATAAGGTGTTTTCTGTTGTTCTGCGAGAATTAAAATCAGGAGGAATCTATGAAAGAAAAGTATGAATCACTGGCACTTGTACAGTTGAAAGAGCTCGCGAAAGTGCGTGGGCTGAAAGGCACGTCCGGCATGAAGAAGGCTGAGATTGTAGAGGCCATGCTGGCTGAGGATGAGCGGCTGAAGAAGTTGGAGGAAAGCACCGCCGAGAGCGGGGAAGCACAGCAGGCTTCCGACAGCCTCCGGGCGGAGGAAACAGCCCCGGAAAATCCTGTATCTGAAAGTGCTGAATCTGAAAATAATCAATCTGACACTGTCAAAACTCCCTCCCCCAGAACCGACAATTCCAGACCTGCTTTTAAACGCGTGATTTCTACGGGCAGAAGGCCGAGACAGGGTGTGGGCACCCCTGGGGGAGAGCGTCCTCAGGGAGTTATGAATGACGGGAATTACCGGGCGGAGGGGCCGGCACAGGCTGACCGTTCCGGAGACCGTATCCAGGAACGTCCTCAGGGGGATCGTGTTCAGGTAGAGCGTCCCCTGGGGGAGGGGGAGAAGAGGGAGGAGGCAGCAGTGGGGGGTCAGGCATCCCAGGCTGCCCCTGCGCCCCGTCCCCGCACCAATGAAGTTTACGACGAGAAGACATATCCCAAGGAGCTGGACAGCGGCGAGGAGGCCAGCGGTATCCTGGAGGTAATGCCGGACGGTTATGGATTTATCCGCTGTGAGAACTATCTCCCCGGCGAGAACGATGTGTATGTGGCACCCAGCCAGATCCGCCGTTTCGGCCTGAAGACGGGGGATATCCTGCGGGGTAACAAGAGAATCAAAACACAGCAGGAAAAGTTCAGTGCGCTGCTTTTTATCCGCACCATCAATGGCTATACCCTGGAAGAAGCCTCCAAACGCCGGGCATTTGAGGATATGACCCCTATTTTTCCGGATGAGCGCATTAAACTGGAGACGCCGGGCTGCAGTGTGGCCATGAGGGTTATGGATCTGGTAAGCCCCATCGGCAAGGGTCAGCGCGGTATGATTGTCTCGCCTCCCAAGGCGGGAAAGACCACCCTTCTGAAGGAGGTGGCAAAATCCATTCTGCGCACCAATCCTGACATGCACATGCTGATTCTGCTCATTGACGAGCGCCCTGAGGAAGTAACGGATGTGAAGGAAGCCATCAGCGGGAACAATGTGGAAGTGATCTACTCCACTTTTGACGAGCTGCCTGACCACCATAAGAGGGTGTCTGAGATGGTGATCGAGCGCGCAAAGCGTCTGGTTGAACATAAAAAAGACGTGGTTATTCTCCTGGACAGCATTACCCGCCTTGCCAGGGCCTATAACCTGGTGGTTCCTCCCAGCGGCCGGACCCTTTCCGGCGGTCTTGATCCGGCGGCCCTTCATATGCCCAAGCGATTCTTCGGCGCGGCAAGAAATATGCGCGGGGGCGGCAGTCTGACAATTCTGGCCACGGCCCTGGTGGACACAGGAAGCAAGATGGATGACGTCATTTACGAGGAATTTAAGAGTACGGGCAATATGGAGATGATTCTGGACCGGAAGCTCTCTGAGAAGCGTATATTCCCCGCCATTGATCTGGCAAAGTCCGGCACAAGAAGAGAGGATCTTCTGTTGTCGTCAGAGGAGCTGGAAGCCATCAACATTATGCGCAAGGCGCTGAACGGATTGAAGTCCGATGAGGCCACAGACCGAATCCTGGATATGTTCTCAAGGACCAGGAACAATATGGAGTTTGTCCAGATGGTAAAAAGAAACAAATTTATTTAAAATAGGACTTGCAGCTTCGGTGTCCATATGATACAATAATAACGCTGTTTGTGGTTCCATAAGCAGTGCGGATGAGAACGACAAATAATACTTTGGCTGTGCGGCTGCCGGAGAGGGACAGGCTGGCGCCGTGTGGTTATATAGAGAGGTGAAAGAGATGAAAGAAGGAATCCATCCCCAGTACTATCAGGCGACCGTAACTTGCAACTGCGGAAATACTTTTACCACCGGATCCACCAAGCCTGAGATCCATGTGGAAGTCTGCTCCAAGTGCCATTCGTTCTATACCGGCCAGCAGAAGACGGCCAGGGCCGATGGGCGTATTGAGAAGTTCAACAGAAAATACGGCGTTAAATAGGAATTGCGGAAAGGTTGAGGTGCAGATATCTCAACCTTTTTTACTAAATTTTTTAGGAACTGTTTTCCAAGGATACGGCGGTTTTCTGCTGGTTTAGGGGGGGCAGTTTCGGGATGCGGCAGGGAGGAACCAATGGGGAAGAAAAACTGTGGACGTTATTCCGGCATCGGCGGTCAGGCGGTGATGGAAGGAATCATGATGAAAAACAAGGACAATTATGCGGTTGCCGTGAGGACGCCGGAAGGGGAGGTCACTGTAAAAAGTGACAGCTTTTCGGGTATGCTGGCGGGCAGCCGTCTCAAAGAGCTGCCTTTTATCCGCGGTATTTTCAATTTTATAGATTCGATGGTACTGGGGATGAAGTGCCTGAACTACTCAGCTTCTTTCTATGAGGAGGATGAGGACACGGGTTCAAAAGCCCAGGCTCAGAAGGAGCAGGAGGCGGAAACGGAAGCCCAAAATAAGAAGGGGCAGGCCAACGCAGACGGAGGAAGCAGCCAGGACAAGTTTATGACGGTGGCGGTGACTTGTGTGGCCGTGGCTATGGCCGTGGGCATATTTGTGGTACTGCCCTATTACCTGGCTTCTTTTCTGGGACGGTTTGTGCCGAATCAGTCCCTACTGGCGGTTCTGGAAGGCGTGGTCCGCATTCTGATTTTTATTCTCTATGTGTGGGGCATCAGTGCCATGAAGGATATACGAAGGCTCTATGCTTACCATGGGGCGGAACATAAATGTATCAACTGCATTGAAAGCGGTAAGCCCCTGACGGTGGAAAATGTCATGGACAGCTCCAGACTGCACAAAAGGTGCGGAACCAGCTTCATCTTTTTTGTTTTTTTTGTGAGCATCATTCTATTCTTTTTTATCCGGGTGGAGAATCCTCTGGCCAGAGTGGGGCTGCGCATTTTGCTGATGCCGGTGGTGGCGGGAATTTCCTATGAGATCATCCGTCTGGCAGGGCGGTCCGATTTCTTTTTGGTGCGGCTGATCTCTGCGCCCGGCATGGCGATCCAGAGGATGACCACCAGGGAGCCGGACGAGAGCATGGCGGAGGTGGCCATTGCCGCAGTGGAAGCGGTGTTTGACTGGAAGGCGTATCTGAGGGAGAATTTTGGGGAGAAGGAGCCGCTGTAAGGCGCCGTGGAAGGGGAAATGTAAACATGACTTACGGAGAATTGTTCTGCCTGGGCAAGGAGAGGCTTTTTCAGGCGGGAGTTCAGGATGCGGGCATGGATGCCGTGCTCTTACTGGAGCATGTATGCGGAACCACCCGCAGCGACCTGCGGGCACACGGGGACAGGGAGGTGGACCCAGGGCAGGCGGCAGCCTATGAGGCGCTGCTCTCCAGGCGGGAGGAGAGGATTCCTCTGCAGCTGCTGACAGGGGTGCAGGAGTTCATGGGGCTGGAATTCTCCGTGAATGAAAAGGTGCTGATTCCCCGGCAGGACACGGAGATCCTGGTGGAAGAGGTGCTGAGGGAGCTCTTCGACGGCATGAGGATTCTGGATCTGTGTACCGGGTCAGGCTGTATCCTGATCAGCCTCCTGCACTATTCCAACGACTGTGAGGGCCTTGGGGTGGATATATCCACAGAGGCTCTGAAAACAGCAGCAGAGAATGCTTTCAGGCTGTTGGGCGGGGAACATGGGTTGTCCCAAGAGGAAAATACTGCAGGGGCGGACGGCCCCGGGAGGCGGTATGATTTCCGTCAGGGGGATCTCTTTGAGGCGGCGGAGGGAAAATTTGATATCATTGTATCCAATCCCCCTTATATTCCCAGTGTCATCATAGAGACGCTTATGCCGGAGGTGAGGGAACATGAACCCAGGCTGGCCCTGGACGGCGGGCAGGACGGACTGGTCTTTTACCGCAGGATTCTGGAGGGCAGCGGGGAATATTTGAATGCCGGGGGAAAGCTGTTTCTGGAGATCGGGTATGACCAGGCGGAAGCGGTCGGCAGGCTTATGGAGCAGGCGGGTTTTCAGGAGATACGGACGAAAAAAGATTATTCGGGCCATGACAGGGTGGTGTGGGGGACGCTGGGGTTTCCCGGTCCCTGAGAGACTGCCCAAAGCCGCCGGGGCGGCAGAATGTGAGGATATATGTTTGACAGACTGGAAGATTTACTGATTCGATTTGAGGAAATCATGGGAGAACTGCATGAGCCCACGGTGACGGCCAACCAGGAGCGTTTCCGCAGGCTGATGAAGGAACAGAGTGATCTGACTCCCATTGTGGAGGCATACGGAGAGTACAAAAAGTGCAGACAGGAAACAGAGGACTCTCTGGCCATGCTGGAGGAAGAGAACGATGAAGAAATGCGGGAGATGATCAAGGAGACCCTGAGCGAGAGCAAAAAGCGCACGGAGGAGCTGGAACAGGAGCTGAAAGTGCTGCTGCTGCCCAAGGATCCCAATGATGAGAAGAATGTCATTGTGGAGATCCGGGCAGGGGCCGGCGGGGATGAGGCGGCGCTGTTTGCCGCAGAGATCTACCGCATGTATGTGCATTACGCGGAGGGATGCCGCTGGAAGGTTGAACTCCTGAATGTGGATGAGATTGGCATAGGGGGTATGAAGGAAGTACAGTTCATGATCAAGGGACAGGGTGCATACTCCAGGATGAAATACGAGAGCGGTGTACACAGGGTGCAGCGCGTCCCTGAGACAGAGAGCGGCGGGCGCATCCATACTTCCACCATCAGTGTGGCTGTGATGCCGGAGGTGGACGAGGATATTGATATCGTTATAGAAGAAAAAGATATACGTGTTGACGTAATGAGGGCTTCCGGGAACGGGGGCCAGTGTGTGAATACAACGGACTCAGCGGTGCGTCTGACCCATTATCCCACTGGTATTGTGGTGTACAGCCAGACGGAGAAATCACAGCTTCAAAACAAAGCAAAGGCTTTTGCCCTGCTTAAGTCGAAGCTCTATGATATAGAGCAGCAGCAGAGGCATGACGCGGAGGCGGAGCTGCGGCGCAGCCAGATCGGCACAGGGGATCGGGCGGAGAAGATCCGCACTTACAACTTCCCTCAGGGCCGCGTTACCGACCACCGGATTGGCCTTACCCTCTACAAACTGGACAAAGTTATGAACGGCGACATCCAGGAAATTCTCGACGCCTGCATTGCCGCCGACCAAGCGGCTAAGCTAGTGAGAATGGGAGAAACTTAAGAGCCGCTTGGTTGTACGACCAAAGCGGCAAAGCTAGTGAAAATGGGAGAAACCTAGAAGCCGCAAAGTTTTTCTTTACAAAAGTCACAAAAAAGTCTGTCAGTTTTCCTCACTGAGGGGGAAACCGGCAGACTTTTTTCACGCATCCGCACGACTGAGATTAAGCTTTTGCTTTTTCCTTGACGGGACGTACCAGGAAGATGCTGATGAGCATGGCTACAATATACAAGACAATGGTGACATACAGCACATTCTGGTATCCGGCAGGATTGATCTGATTGCCCGCTGCATCTGTTGTGAAAGATCCGGTGTGGGACACAATCCAGGTAGCCATCTGGTTGCCGGTGAGTCCGGCGATAGCCCAGGCGGAGAGGCAGAGTCCGTGGATCCGGCTGATGGACTTCATGCCAAAGTGGTCGGAGAGCAGCGTGGGCACATTGCTGAATCCGCCGCCGTACCCTGCGTTCACCACAAAGAGCAGGGGGATTACCAGGAAGGCCAGGTTGTTCACAATACCCTGGGTCACGATGGTAAGTCCGGTGAAGATGATGGACAGCGCAAAAATGATCTTGTAGACAGTATTGCGGTCTTTCATCTTGTCAGCCCAGGCGGAGAAGCCAAGCCTGCCGCCTGCGTTAAAGACAGCGGAGATGGAGCTGATGACACCCACCATTCCCACCAGGCCAATGGCTTTTACAATGCTCTTCTCCTGGGAGATCAGAGCCAGTCCACAGGTGATGTTGATGTAGAACATAAGCCAGATACCCAGGAAGGTCTTGTTCTTGAAGATGCTGACAACACTCTCGGAGCTCTTCTCGTGGGTCTCCACCCAGCCCTGGGGTTTGGCCAGAAGCAGGTGGCCCAGGAACATGAGCACAAAGTAGATCACAGCAAGCACATAGAACATGTTGACAATGCCCACTTTAGACTGCAGGAACTCCATCAGAGGGCTGGCAATTACCTTGGCCAGTCCAAATCCGGCTACGGCCAGTCCTGTGGCCAGGCCCTTCTGCTCACTGAACCAGAGCATCAGTGTCTTGACCGGGGAGAGATATCCTGTTCCCAGACCGATTCCCATGATGACACCGTAGGAGATAAAGATTCCCACGATGGATTTCTGGGAGATAAAGAATCCGGTTCCCGCCATACCTGCGGAGAAACAGATTGCTGCCACCAGGGAGGACCTGTGGATATCCTTTTCCACAAAGGGCCCCAGGAAAGCGGCGGACATACCCAGGAAAAAGATTGCCAGGCTGAAAGCCCATTCAACCACAGATTTCTGGGTGCCAAGCTCGGTGGCGATGGCATCACTGACCAGTGACCAGCAGTACACTGTACCAATGCTGCAGTGGAGCAGCAGCGCCGGGATGGCGGCGCGGATCCACTTGTTTTGAATGTTTTTCATGATACGACCTCATTTCTTTATGTAGTTTTTTGCACAATGTGCGGATTCCTACTAATTCTACTCGTTTTGAGACGAAATTGCAAGGCTGTATGTAGGATTCAGCAACAGTTTCTTATATTCCGGCAGGGGCATGCTCGTCCGGGGAGACAATGATGTTGTCCGCCATGGTGAAGACACTTTTCGCTCCCCTGTAACAGCACCACTGGGGCATCCTTTCATACCTGTGGGCCTTCAGCACAAAGCAGCCTATGGGTCTGTGAACCGGAAGGGAGAAATCCTGCCTGGCAATCTCCCTGGCACAGGGGCGGCAGGGGATGGCGGTCTCCGCCGTCAGCGTCAGGTGATCCGGGTCCGGACCGGTGTACAGCTGCAGGGATTCCGGAAAGATAATACCTGACCGGTGGTGGGATAAAAATCCAATGGTGATGGTTCCCACCGGTGTCACTTCCGGCAGCTGTCCGCAGACTTCCAGATCCTGCAGTGTTCCCCGCCATCTGCCGTCCAGGTAGTCCAGGGATCCTCGCTGGGGTTCCAGAAGATCTGTGATGCCCTTGCCATGGAATACAAGTCTTGGGTCAAACCTGGTGCTGCTTGTGAGGGTGACGCCCTGGAGGCCGAAACGGTATTCTCCGGCCTGAGTCTCGCTGCAGAGGCCCGAGGCGGGGAAAAGTTTTGCGCGGATCTCCGTGTCCCGGCACAGTTTCAGAGGCTCTGTGTAGAGAGGGGAGTCCTCTCTGGGATCGGTGCCGTCCAGGGTATAGCGGATTTCCCCTGGTTCCTGGGCGTGAAGCCGTACCACTCCCTGGGAGCCGGAGGGGAAGATGCAGGAGCCGGGCTCCATCTGCGGAGGCAGGGGCGGGACGGGGATTGTCTGTACGGTGGGGCTGCCTGTTTCCGCGTCGGTGTCCCCTTTGGATTTTACCTCTGCCGTCCCGCTCAGAGCCTCTTCCTTTTCTGCCATAAAAATGTCTTTACGCTCCAGGAGGTCCCCAAGTTTTAAGGAGATCCTACCCTGCCGGGGGGCGATGACCAGCCCATCCTGTCCCGCGCGGCTTACAGAGCCCTGAAGAATCTGAAAACTGTAGGAGAATCCCTCATGCTTCAACAGGATCTCTCCCTGGCTGCAGGACCGGAACACCGGAAGGGTGTCGAAGCACAGGCGGAATTCTCCTTCCAGAAGCACCTGGCCGGGCTTCATGGTAAAGACAGCCAGCGTCCGCTCTGTCTCCCGATCCTGAAGTATGGCCCGGGCCGTCACATCGTCCGGTGCGTCATAGGAGACAGTGCCCTGGGGCTCAGCTCCGTTTTCGTCCAGGAGACGGATGAAAGGCCTGTCTTTGACCGGACCGGACACCTGGGAGCCGCCTTTTTCCCTGGAGATCCATATCTGAGGGAACAGCAGGGGAAGGGCGTCAAAATTGCTCTTGATGTTGTCCATGGGCCTGTCCAGATACCTGGAGGGGTATTCCTGGCGGTACAGGAAGAGATCCCGGATCCGCAGCCGGCCTTTTTCCCCCAGGAAGCCAATTCGGTAGCTGCTGCAGGCATACCACTGGGCGGAGAGATTATTTTCCCGGTTCCAGTCCCCGGAGGCCTGGAAGGTCATGGGCGGGGTCAGACGGTAAGTCCTGCGGAACCAGTCGGCGGAGTCCGCCATGGTCTCAATTCGCACAGAACCTTCCTGCTGGAGCTGTTGGAGCTTTTTCAGCTGGGGCTCCATGCCGGGCTGGATGTTCTCCCAGAGGAAATTGTTCTCCTGGCCCACATGGGCATAGCCTACTCCCAGAGAGTCCTCTTTGGTGAGACAGTCAAAAAACCAGGAGATCCACTCCGGGTTTCTTCCGATGAGCCAGGAAGGCTCCAGCGTGTAGACGCCCTGAAGGCCGCCCCTCACATCCTGCTCAAAATTGTAGATGGGGTCCGGGCCCAGGAGTCGGAACATGGGTACGTTCAGCTGCCCGGCCTGGGTGCTGCCGGGCACATTTTCATTTTTACGGCTGGGGAAATACACACCGTTGGGAAAGCCTCCCCAAAGGGTGAAACCGTCCGTCCCCATCTGGTCCCTGCAGATGGCGCTTCCCAGAACGCCGTATTTCTCTGCCGCGTAAGAGACGGTGGTGGTGTCCAGTACCCAGGAGCCGATGGTTTTGGGATAGAAGCCGAACACTTCCAGGAAATCTGCCATGTAGGCGTCCACCAGCCGTTTCCGCTCTGCAGGGCTGTAGCCGATGCAGTAGGCGCTGTTGACACGGTCGTCATACTCCTCGGTCCAGGCGCCCTTGAAGGCCACCCCTGCCCTGCGGCACAGGGGCTGCGTGATTTCCCACCAGGCGGAGATCTCATCCCCGTTTCCTGTATAGGTTTTCAAAAGTTCCTGGTAGCGGGGCTCCATAAGGGCGTCGTGCTTCAGGGCGTAGGTGGCCGGAAAGCCGTACTGCCTGACCAGCGTCATCTGTTTTTGTACTGTTTCAAAGTCGTCGGAGATAAAGGTGCTTGGCTCCACATGGGACATGCGGATAAAATTATAGATATTTACAATTACCGTTTTCTTCATGGTTTCCCTCCTTGTGCAACATGGGTCAGGTTTCTTCTATCTTAACACAGTTGCGGCATTCGTCAAGTCCAGAACAGGCAGGTGGCGGAGAGGGCGGTCTATACAGGTTAAAACATATGAAAAACAAATCAAAAATAAATCATATAATAAAAATATTTACGAAAATATTACGAAAATCAAAAATGTTAAATTTACTCAATGGACTTGATGGAAGATTTTGTTAATGCTATAATAAAACTCCCCTCTTGTCTCTTTAATGGTGTCAGGACAGCATTTCTTTCCATGATAATGGGAGAAGGGCAGGAGTTGATACCCCAGCCGAGGGGTATCACTGGCACTGAATTGCAGTGTGCTGTAGTTATCAGAACAGCAGCGGACGTATACAGGGGCTGTGGTACCAAGAGGCGGATGCAGAGAAGGGTCGGGGGCAGACGGAAGGAAAAAACTTTTCCTTTCTAAAAAAATAATGGGAGAAAGGTAAGGGAGGATGAACGCATGAAGAGGAAGATGGCGTTAATTTTGGCGGCCGTATTGGCTGTAAGCGCGGTTTTCACATCTTATGCCATGAATGCCGGATGGGGAAAACAGGACACGGTGTCTGGAAACAGTCCCGGGGGAGAGGTCCCCAGTGTCTCAGGAACCGAGAACGGCACCAATGGACCCCAGGACGTCTCAGGAACCGAAAATGTGATACCGGATTCTGTATCCAATGGAAATGGTACATATGGTTGGAGAGTGTCACAGGAAAATCTTGGACCAGTGGGCCAGATCGACGTGAGCATTGCATCAGGTCTTGTCCTGTGCAGCTCCGCGCAGTTCCATGTGAGCCTCACAGGGAACGGAGTGGATCAGTCCGGTGATCTTACGATCGGCGGGGGCTCTGTGGACGGCAGTGCCCGCACAAGCCGGGTAAGTTTTGAAAATCTGGAGGATGGAACATATGTTCTGACCGTTACAGGTCAGGGATTTCTGCCCTTCAGCCAGAGCATCCAGGTGGAGGGAAAGGCTTATGCCATCAGTCTTACCACAGGATTCCTCAAAGGCATGAACTATGCGGCGGGAGCGGCCCATCCGGGAGTTCTTGTGGTTGGCGATGTAAACGGGGACGGCGTAGTGGACGAAGCGGACGGCAAATCTCTTGTGGATGCCATCCACGCCGGCACGGCCCCTTTGGAGCTCGATCTGAATAAGGACGGTGTGGTCAATCTGTCCGACCTGGAATATTTTACAAAAGGATTCGGCGTCACAGGGGATACACAGGCCACACCCGAGAGATCTGTTCCTGCCAAGATGATATTGGCGGAAGCGGACGAAAGTACAAAGGTGCAGGATGGAACCCTGGAAGGCCTGCTGCGGGGCAGCGGCGGTGTCAATCTGGTCAGGGCGGACGGAGCTTCCATCGGGCCGGATACACCTGTGAAGGTGGCGTTTGACTTTGCTGAGGGAAGTGCTGCGGACTCAGACGGAATCCTGATAGAGGCAAGGGGAGACAATGCCATCACCGATGCTGTCATCACGGTTGTGTATGAGGACGAGACAGGAACGCAGGACATAGTGGAAGTACCGGTGACTCAGGGAGTCAATTATCTTCTGAGCCACTCTGATGTCACGGCTACCCAGGACCATCTGGGAAATATCAAGGTGTCTCTGGGCGGACAGGTGGCCATGAAGAGGGTGACACTGACCATCTTCGGGATGAAGAAGAACACTGACCTGGCAGAGATCACCAAGGTGGAATTCCTGAACGGCATGGAGGAGAGAATTCCCGAACCCCAGACGGATATTCCCCAGAATCTGACTGCCAAGCCGGGAGATGCACAGTTTGTTCTGAACTGGGATCCCTGTGTGAATGTGACAGGTTATGAGGTTCTGATCAAACAGGGAGAGGGAGACAAAGAGTTACAGTTTACCACAATGTCAGCTGTCAATTCTATCACAATCTCCAGTTTTGGAACGGAGAAGATGAAGAATTACCAGGAGTATCATGTAAGCGTACAGTCCGTTAACGGCAACTGGCGCAGCGGATACAGCAATGAGGTGACGGTGATTCCTCTGCCGGACGGCAAACCGGAACCGCCGGACAATGTGTCTGCGGAAGGCCATTATCAGAGTATTCTGGTATCTTGGAAGGATATGGATGACACAATTTCCTATAGAGTATATTACAGGGAAAGAGACACTGGGGATTATCAGATGGTGGAAGTGCCGGAGAGTGATGGACAGCGATATACCATAACAGGTCTGAAGGACCTGGCAGATTATCAGGTATATGTCACCGGTATCAATGAGCACGGTGAAAGCCGGCCTTCTGTCACAGTGGCGGCAACGACCACGGATCTGAACCCTGCGGTAATGCACAGGTACCATCTGCTCAATATGGGAGAACCCGGTGAGGAGGACTGCCACATTATCAGCGCCTCTTCAAAGGCAAACTCCATGTTTGACAGTCCGCTGGATACCCAGTCAGGCACCGCATGGGGAACCATTGACAAGAATCCATCCTCTTACTATAAAATGGATTCTTGGGATGACGGCGGATATAACCCGATGGGATTAAACCATGGACTGACCTATGAGTTTGACCAGGCATATAAGATTGACAGCATTGCCTTCCATGATTTGACCAGCAAGGACACCGGGCTTTCTTACGCAAAGGTTCGTTACTGGGATGAAAGCGGCAAGCAGACGGATCTCACTGGTGTCTCTCTATCCAGCAGGCTTGATGCGGACGGGAGAAGGTACTATGTGCTGAAATTCCCTGCTGTCACCGCTAAGAAGATTCAGTTTGGTTTGGCCCGGTATACGGCCAACGGAAATATTACGATTTCCGAAGTCTACTTCTATCACTATGATGAGTTGATGGAAGAAATCATGGCTCTGTATGAAGACGATCTTCACACAGTTTTGAGGCCGGATGTGACCCAGGCAGATATAGACGCCCTGCGGGTGAAAATCAACACGGTGGAAGAGATCAGCGGGGAGTATCACCCTGACAGGGCCCTGCTTGAGAGGGAACTGCAGACGGCGGAGGCCATACTGCGGGATGAGGGGCTGAATGAGCCGGTGGTGATTCACTCAGGCATAACCACAAAGGATGTGGGCCGGGGCTTTGGCGGTTTGAATGCATGGCAGCCTCTGGGCGTGACCGCAGCGGCCCAGGAGAAAGTTATCATCTATGTGGGCCATAAGACCAAGAAGACGGGTGAGAATTCAGAACTGCAGCTGGTGGTGACACAGTACTATTCTTCTTCAGATTCTGTGTCAAAGGTGGTAGGAACCCTGAAAGTGGGAGCCAACGAGATCACCGTTCCCAAGATCTGGACCGGGGATGTGGAGACCGGCGGTGCGCTCTATGTTCAGTACACAGGAAACAGCGCGGAGGATGTTTACAAGGTTCGCGTCAGTGGCGGCGTGCAGGTGCCGATACTTGACCTGTATCAGGTGACGGATTCTGCAGAGCGGCAGGCCAGGGTTCTGTCCTATATGAAGGATCTGGAGACTTATGTGGCTGAGATGGAAGCAAATCATACAAAACACCACGCTCAGTCAGACAATGCTTTGGTGAATAAGTACGCTTATGACCGACAGACCTGTATTCTGGGAGCTTCCGATATCCTTCTGGATACCATGATGTTCTCTCTGCCGGCACCGCAGATTCTGGCCGGCGCAGGCAGCGGCACGGCGGAGGTGCGTGCTCAGAAGATGCTGGATTCCATGGATGCCATGGAGGATATGATGTACCTGTTCTATCAGCACAAGGGGCTGAATAAGAACGCCACGGAGGCGATAAACCAGATTCCCAAGGGGCATCAGAATATCCGCTACCAGAGGATGTTTGCGAAAGCGTTTATGTACGCTTCGGGCAACCACATCGGTATCGGCTGGGGCTCCGCAAGCGGTATGGTGGGCGGAGTGCCTGTGGTGGCCGACGAAACTGGAAAGTACGTGAGCGGTCAGTATTTTGGCTGGGGCATCGCCCATGAGATCGGGCACTGTATCAACCAGGGCGCATATGCCGTGGCTGAGGTTACTAACAATTACTTTGCCGTGCTTGCCCAGGCACATGAGGGCAATGGAGATGTGCGCTTCCAGTATCCCAAGGTCTATGAGAAAGTGACTTCGGGCACCAAGGGCAGGGCAGGCAATGTGTTCACGCAGCTTGGTATGTACTGGCAGCTTCATCTGTCATATGACAGAGGATATAACTACAAGACTTATGAGAACTATCAGGAGCAGCTGGCAAATCTGTTCTTTGCCAGGGTGGACACCTACGCCAGGAATCCTGGAAAGGCACCTAAGCCCGGCGGCATTGCTCTGACCCTGGCAGGAGATTCGGATCAGCAGCTTATGCGTCTGGCCTGTGCGGCGGCAGAGAAAGATATTTTGAAATTCTTTGAGCAGTGGGGAATGACGCCGGATGCCGACACCATCAAGTATGCGGGACAGTTTGCAAAGGAGACCAGGGCAATCTGGTACGCCAATGACGAGTCCAGAGCTTACTGGCTGGAGAAGGGAACAAGTTCCCTGAATGCCGACGGCTCTACGGCAGCGGTGGGAAATGTCACCGCCCAGGTGGATGCAGATAACCGGAACCAGGTGAAGATCAGCCTGAGCAACACGCTGGCCAACCCTGCGGATCTGCTGGGATATGAGATCACCAGGTATATGATGGAGAACGGAGAGCCGCTGAAGAAAGAAATTATTGGTTTTGTGACGGACGGCAGTGAATTTATTGATACTGTTACCATCAATAACCGTGTGATGTGGTATGAAGTCCGGGTGGTGGATCAGTACTTGAATTATTCTGCACCCAAGGCTCTTGATCCCGTTAAGATTGAGCATGACGGAAGCCTGGATAAGACGTTCTGGAGCATAAGCACCACAGGCTTTATCGCTAAGGCAGTGGAGACACCCAATGGGGATGACCAGGATCCCTGCGATCCCGAACCGGAAAATCCTGCCGTGAAGATGATAGACAATGACTCCTCTACCGTCTACGAAGCTGTAGCTAATGGAAATGCGGAGATCGTACTGAACTTTAATAAGACGAATACTGTTACAGGATTTAAGTATACGGGCCTTCAGGGAGCTGCCGGAAACTATGAGATTTACGTGCAGACCAACGGCGAATGGCTGAAAGTGGCAGATGGAACCATAGTGCAGGGGTCAGAAACCGTATACTTCGCCAGCGAGGATAAGCACTATGAGAGCAAAGGCTATGTGAGCACTTATGGGGCCACCGCGGTGAAATTTGTGCTGAAGAACCAGAGCAATGTTCAAATCTCCATCACGGAACTGGATGTGCTGGGAGTAACCGGCGACAATGTTGACTTTAGAAGAGTGACAGGAGACGCCGGTGCGGGGACTTCTCTGATCGGTACTCTGAATGCTGACTATGTCTATGATGACAAGGGAGGCAAGATCCCTGCGGGATCCATCGTATTTATGGGGGCTTACAAGGGAAGCTGGGCTTACAATGTGGTGGTTCTCTATGACCAGGACGGCAATGTGGTTGGCGGCAAGGATGCCGATGGAATGCTGGCGGCAGACAGTATTTTCCTTGCGCCGGATCCTACAAACACCGCTGATATTACGGAGACAACCGACGGCACCTGGGTATACTGGATTGAACCGCAGTACAGTGTGGATCTGAGCAGCATCAAGAAGGTCCGCGCAGAGCTGTACAGGGTCAACAATGCCAGCACCAATAAGGGAGAGAGGCTTGTGAGCGATTCTCTGTTTGAGCAGGTGCCGGCCACCCTGCCTGGTATTACGCTGGATCCCGGTACGGGAACACGTCAATGATGGGAGGAGAGATGAAAAAGTATTTGATGCATATGTTTGCAGCGGCAGCCTTCTTGGCTGCGCTGCATCCGCTGCGGGCGTCTGCCGCTGCTGATGAAGTCCAGGTGGATGAAACGGGGGCGGTGAGCATCGTGTCGGAGCATGCGGCGAAAGATGAGATATCTTCCCTTCAATTTGGACTTTCCGTGGATTCTGCAGATGCGGCCACGGTGACATTTCAGTTTAACACAAGCAGGGCAAAGGTGCAGGACTATCGTTATGATGCGGAGAAGAAAGTGCTGAATGTGTATCTTGCAGGTACAGAAGCGCTTTTTGCCGACGGGGCGGACACCCTTTCAATCGGGAAGCTTGTGGTTTTGGACGCAGCCGGTCAGGATGCAGGTGCTATAGTCAACCTGGTGGAAGGCTCCCTGCAGTATGTGTATGGGACAGAGGTGAGGAAAATGGAGGATTTGGAGGTTCCGGGAGATGTGCATATCGGTCCTTCTCCTCAACCCAGCCAGGAGCCAACTCCCGGCGTGCCTACCCAAGCGCCAGTACCTGGTCCCGGTGAGCCCACTCAGGCGCCTGTTCCTGGTGGACCCACCCAGGCACCTTTTCCCGGCGTGCCTACCCAGGCACCTTCTCCCGGCGGGCCTACCCAGACGCCTGTTCCCGACCAACCCACCCAGGCGCCGGACACAGATCAGGATTCCCAGGGGAGCGGGTCACAGGGCGGCAATGACAACCAGGGAAACACGGGCCAGAATAACACGGCTTTAGGGACCGGAGTCGCCACAGGGGGCGGTACGCCCCAGGGCGGACAGACTCCCCAGGGCGGCGGCTCCCAGGGAGGAAGCTCTCAGGGCAGTGGTTCTCAGGGGGGAAGCTCCCAGGGCAGTACTGGAAACAGGCAGCCTGGCGGCCAGAGCACAGCAGCGAGTTCTGAGGAACCGGAGGAATCGCCGGAGGTGAGTTCTCCCACACCGGAGAGCAGCACTCCGGAACCGGAGACGGAGAGCAGCGCAGGCGAGATGGAGGAAGAATCTTCCGCCTCCGCTTCTGCCCCGTCGGAAGAGGAAGTACCTGAGGAGACTTCCTCAAAGGAAATTGACTGGATATTTGTGATAGCGGTGACTGCCATTGTTCTGGCAGTGGCCGCCGCCACAGCAGCGGTTATAATACTCGGCAGAAAGCCGAAAAAATAAAGATATAACGGCAGACTGCCGGACGGGCGTTGGGTATTCCATGCGCGTCCGGCAGTTTTTTTGCACCCATATTGAAATAAAGGGCATGGATGTGTTAATATGGAACAGGTATAGCCAATGGATAACATATTACAGGAGATATTTATGAAAAGAAACAGAATCTGGAACAGATATATGGGATTTTGGGCGGCCTGCCTTCTGCTGACGGCAGCGCTTCTGACGGGGGGATGTGCCGGACAGGAGGAGAAGGAAGTGAGGGTGGGATCCCTGAAAGGACCTACCTCCCTGGGCATTTTATTTCTGATGGACCGGGCCGGGAAGGGAGAGACGGAGCATGCATATGAGTTCCGCATGGCCGTGGGAGGGGACGAGCTTCTTCCTCTGATGGCAAAGGGAGAAATGGACATAGCCCTTCTTCCTGCCAATGTGGCGGCAGTGCTTTATCAGAAAACCCAGGGGGCAGTGGCGGTGGCGGATATCAACACCCTTGGGGTCCTGTATCTGGTCACAGGGACGGAGGACATTTCGGAGGCCGCTGATCTGAAGGGCAGGACCATCTATCTCACCGGAAAGGGAACTACGCCGGAGGCTTCGTTGAGGTATGTTCTGCAGTGCAGCGGTTTGGACCAGGAGGATTATGTTCTGGAATTTCGGTCCGAGCCAACAGAAGTGGCCGCGCTGCTGGCGGAGGATCCTTCCGCCGTGGGCCTGCTGCCTCAGCCCTTTGTGACAGCCGCTCTGATCCAGAACCAGGATCTGAAGGTGGCTCTGGATCTGAACCGGGAGTGGGAAAAAGTTCAGGGGCCGGAGGGAAGCGGAATGGTCACTGGGGTAACAGTGGTGCGCAGGGAGTTTCTGGAGGAGAACAGGGCGGCGGTGGAAGAATTTCTGCAGGAGCACCGAAACAGTGTGGCGGCCGCAGGGGAGGATCTGCAGACGGCGGCTGCACTGGCGGTGGAGGCAGGTATTGTGGGGGCGGAACCTGTGGCCAGACAGGCCATTCCCCAGTGCAACATTGTGTGCATCACAGGCCAGGAGATGAAAGAAGCCCTGTCAGGATATCTGGAAGTACTGTACGATTTTGACGCCGGACTTGTGGGTGGAGCCCTGCCCGGGGAGGATTTCTATTATCTGC
>OFFW01000641.1_pt1 | contig 24251 bp, 23 predicted proteins | sample 1521501 | NCBI WGS metagenome assembly OFFW01 (sample SAMEA3504107, study PRJEB24116) | mouse gut metagenome | biome: mouse gut; feature: mouse-associated habitat; material: faeces | place: Denmark | collected 2011
CCAGCTTCTCCTTTACGGAGATGCGGTTATGCTTTTTCTCATTAACTTTTACAAACTCCTTAAATGCCTGCGTTATCACGTCGGCATCCTTGCCCTTGAATAATACGATGTGCTTCGGCGGCTTCTCCGTCTTGTCCTTCTTCACAGCGAACTGCACGTTATACTTCTTTGCCACTCTCTCAAAGGACTTGATGTTGTTATCCGTCACCTCAATGCTCGAAGCGCCCATACCCTGACCGACCAGCTCTTTCACTGATATTTTCCCATGCGGCATCTGCTTTCCCTGTTTCCGGTGTTCCAGATACATCTTCATAGCCTTTTTCAGCACGTCGGCAGTCAGCCGGGAAGATTTAAACACAAGGGCAATGGTTTTCTGTGTCACTTCCTCCTGCATGGTTTTCCTCCTTCTTTCTTAGATTGCTATACCCCCGTCAGGGTGGGACGTACAGCCTGTGGATTAAATATTTCATAAGCTCTCCTTCCTGACCGGGTTATGGCAGATAAGGTTCTCTCCCTTCTTTTTCCGCTTCAATTATCTCTGCAAAACCGCTTTCCAAATCTTCAAAGCAGATAGGAATATCCCCCGGATTTTTGATACAGGTATCCACAAAGCGGTAACTGAGCCGCCCTCCGTCCTTTCCAATACTGACACAGTAGACAGACGCAAACTCCCCGTTTTCCAGTATCCACATCTCGCTTTGAAGGCACAGGACAAAGTTGTCTGAAAACAGTTCCCTTATCTCACAGCCTATCTTGCAGGCTGGATAACAGAAAAGCACGTCCGTCATGGCGAAGGGTTCTTTCCCCGTACCGTCATCCCCCTCCATCATCATCACGTCCTTCATGTTCCTTTTGATATAAGGGAATAACTGGCTGGAATAGTTCTCCGCCTCATATTCCCTCGGATCACTCCCATTGCCCAAAAACTCCGCAGAATCATCAAACTCACTGTCCTCATACAGCCGGAACAGACGGAGAAGGCACTCCCGCAGCTTCCCTTCCGTCAGACCTTCTTCCTGTAAGTCCGGCTCCCGCCCCTTTTTCGGTTTTCTTTTCCCCGCCGCATAAAGGATTCCGGCTAATACCGATGCGCCTGCCACCGCCGCAGAAAGGGCTGCTGCTACTTTTTTGTGTTTCATTTTCCTTCTTTCTCCTTTCCGCTTCTGGACTTTTTGTCCAAAAGTTTTATAAACGCAAAAAGGGCAGCTACAAACCGCTGTTTACGGTCTATAACTGCCCTCACGCTGTTTCTGGTATTTAATTATCTGTACCGGATCACCGGACACTGCTTTGTCTTTTTCCCTACTTTCCTCCGTTCCAGAGCGAAAACCATATCCCCGGTACGCTCAAAATATCCTATATCCTTTTTCCAGCTCATGCCGCATTTACAATGCTGCAAGCCGATAAACTGCTGTTTCATCTTCCTTCCGCAGTTCGGGCATACTTTTTTGCTCCTGCCTATCTGCTTTACTTTCGGCTTGTCGGCATCTTCTTTCTTTTTCTCTTTCTTTTCCGGAAGCCCGTTCTCTGCAATCCTCGTTTCATAACGTGGCAGACGGTAAAGGTACAGGCTGTATACTTCATCAAAAGAAGCCTTTTCCGCTATCCCCTTTACCCTCTGGTAAATCTGCCCCGCAATTTTTTCACAGTCCTCTCCTTCCGGCATCCTGCCATGCTCCCTGTAATAATCACAGGTCTTTTGGAACATACCGTCTGCTATTCCGGCTTTCTGTTTCTGCTTTAAGTCCTTATATGTCCTGTCCGCCCTCCGCTTCCTGTTTCCCAAACGCACCACTCCTTTATCCTGATACGGTCTATTTTAGCAGAAAACGCCCCGGAATTGTAAAAAATATCTGCCGCCTTAACCGAAAGCGTCTTTGCACAGGTCAATGAAATATCTCTTTTTCTCCAATATTTCCTCCTGCCTGTCTTTGGAAAGCGTCTGGAATATCTCGTCATAGTCAAGCTCCGCAAGCGGCGTACCAAGCACTGGCGTTAATACTTCATGTTCATACCATATCCGCCAGAGTTCCTCAAACAGTTCCTCACTGTCCGAAAATGCCATTGCCGAATCAAAACCTTCCCCCTCACTGAACCATTGCAGACGGACAAAGCCGAACCTCCCGGCATCCGCCACCATTACATCGGTCAGCTCATACAGTTCCGCAAACGCATCCGCCACTTTCCGGCATTTTGCCCGCTGTTCTTCCGTAATATATATTTCTGCCATAGCGCATCCTCCTGATCCACTTTTGGACAAAAAGTCCAAAAGCTATTTATTCTCTTTTAAACAGTAAATCGTGCAGAGGTCAGCATATAACACGCCTTCCCCGCATTTTATCGTGTCAAACAAAAGGCACTGGAACAGCACGTCACGCACACCCTCAAGGCTTGCAATTCCCTGTTCTTTTTCTGAAAAGCCTGTGCCGGGAATATCCATCTCCGCCGATGCCGCCCGCCTTGCCGAGATGCAGTGCGTGTAAAGTCCGAGGATATATTTATCCGACATAGGGAAAGCGAATGTTTCCTGCCCGTCATATGTCACCCTGTATTTATCCTGTTCCCCTTCCGGCAGTTCAAAGAAGCACTGCACTGTTTCCAGATAAGTATGCCCGTCAAAATCCGGCTTTATTTTCTTTCCGTACCTGCGGATTGTGGAAAAGAGGGTATTCCGGTCAATAAAGGAACGGGTACGCTTAAAAGCCGGTTTCCTGCCTTTGATGTCCATGTAAACATTATTCCCTGTCCCTTTCCCGGCAAACCTGCCATAATCGCCGATCCGCAGCAGATAGGACAGCACCTCCAGCAGCTTTTCCCTTGACGCAATCTCCTGATAAGGGGAACTGCCAAATTCTATCCTCACAAACCTTAACGGGCAGCTCCCCTTTGCAATCTCCCGTTCCATTACCCGGTCAATATCCCTCATGGATTCCATTTATCCATCTCCTTCCGCTTTGGGCTGGAACATCCCTTTTTCTTCCCAACCGCCGCCATACATATCATGCTGCACCAACTGCTGGTAATAGTGGTTCATGGTGTTAGGCGCATTGTAGAGGGCAGTCACCATGTACGCCCTGATGTTGGCTATCTTGGTTGTGGTTTCCCTCATGCACCCGATAACATACTCCAAATGGGAGCTGTTCAGCTTTAAAAACTTTGATTTTACAAGCTCATAAGGGTAATCTTCCCCGTTGACCTTTACCGTCTTACGCTTCACGCACACAATCTCGCAGATTACCTCATACAGTTCCTCATAAAGACCTTTTTCACTCCAATCGCCATATTTCATGTGATGCTCATACTCAATATTTTTCTTAATGATTTCCATGTAGGCGCTGGCTTCATCCATCACATCAATCATACCATTATCCGGCTTGCCCGGTTTCTGTTTCTCTGTTCCACTATCTGATTGATTGATAGGATTGGTATAACTCAGATCGGTATAATTAGTATTGTTATAATTAGGGTTCGATTCCCGAACTTCCGCAAGTTCGATTTCCGAATTTCTTGAAGTCTGGTTTCCGAACTCCTGCAAGTTCGATTTCCGAATCTCTTGAAGTTCGATTTCCGAACTTCTTGAAGTTTGATTATCGAACCTCTTGAAGTTCGGTTTCCGAACTTCTGCGGAATTGTCAGCATTATCAGGGTTTTCCAGCTCTCCGCCCGGTTCTTTCCCGGTATCCAGTGTCGCAAAATTCTTCACATAGATGATGTCCGGCTTGCCCAGTCCCCTCCTTTTCTTCTCAATCAGACCGATTCCCTTTTTGCTGTCAAGCTCCGCAATCACTTTGGCGCATTTCTCCCTTGCGCATCCCAAATCCTCCATTATGTTATCCAGGGTGTAATGGATATACACCCTGTTTTCCTCGTCAAGCCAGCCATTCTTGATTGACAATGCCAGCCTGTCAAGCATCAGACCATAAAGGAGCTTTGCATCGCTGGACAACTCTTTAAACCTTGCGTCTTTTATCAGAAGCCTCGGAATCCGGTAAAAGGAAAACTGTTCCGCTTCGATGCCATAATAATAGTCGAATTTTATTGTGCCATCCACGCCGATGCACCTCCCCTCTACTGTCTTTTCTTCCATTCATCCAGAAGCTGAATGATGATGACCTCTATTTCCTCACTGCTGCAATCCTCCGCAAAATATTCGCTGATTTTATCCGCTTTCAGCGTCACTTTCCGTTCCTTCGGCTTTTCCTCCGTCAGTATCAGGCGCACCATTGGAAGGGTAAGTTCCCCGGTCTTGCCATATTCCTTAATTTTTGCCGACTGCGCCATGCTGACATTACAGCCTTTTTCCTCTATGACTGCCTGTACCCACCCTTGCGCTTCTTCCGCAAGAAAGGAAATGTCAACGCCCTGTGAGAAACCGAGTTTTTTACCGTCCACCATAGCAAGGAGTTCATCAGACAGGCGGGAGAGCCAGATATACCGCTGAACCTTTTTAGCGTTCTCCCCGGCAGCTTCCCCGACCTCATCCAGCGTGTTTCTGCCTGACTTCTTCCCCTGATGCTTCATGGCTTCATATTTCATCTTGTAGGCTCTCGCCTTCTCACTCGGTAAAATATCTTCCCTCTGGATATTGGAATCCACCATGATTATCGTAGCTTCATCATCGGTGTAGTTGCGGACAACCACAGGCATCTCCGTCTTTCCGGCAAGCTCCGAGCCACGTTTGCGGCGGTGTCCGGCTATGATTTCATAGCCGCCGCCCGCCCTCGGTCTTGCAATCCCCGGCACAAGCACCCCGTACTGCCGGATACTCTCGGTTGTTTCCTCCATCTTCTCATCGTCCTCCACCCGGAAAGGGTGGTCTTTGAACGTGTAAAGCTCTGCCAGCGGCGCATTGATAATCTGCTCAACGCCGCTTTCCTGTGCAGCACTCCCGCCGAACAGATCATCAAAACTTTCCAGAGCAACCTTTGATGCGCTTCTTGGTTTTGCGTTACTGCCCATCTGCGCTCACCTCCTTGCTTTGCGGAGCAAAGTGCGAGTCACCCTGACGAGCAGAGGTGATTACCTCCTTTGTCAGAGAATCGTAAGCTGACGCCACTTTCCCCTTTGGATCATGCTTGTAGATGCTGACGCCCTCCGCTGAAATCTCCGCCGCCCGGACGGAAATGGGAATGACATTGGCAAATATCCTCACCCGGCTTCCGTATGCCTCCTTCAGCATGGCGCTGATGTCCTTTGCGTAGTTCGTCCGGCTGTCCACCATTGTAAGCAGAATCCCCTCAATCTCCAGTTTCGGGTTAATCTGCCGCTTTACCTTGCCGACTGTCTTAATAAGCTGCTGCAAGCCTTTGACGGGCAGATATGCCGCCTGTACGGGTATCAAGATGCTGTCGGCGCTGGCAAAGGCATTTATGGTAATCATGCCGAGGGAAGGCATACAGTCAATCAAGATATAATCGTAGTTCTCCCTGACAATCTCTATGTATGACCTCAACACCGTTTCCCGGCTCATCACATTCACAAGGGAAACCTCCAGACCGGAAAGCTCAATGTTCCCCGGCATTAAGTCTATCCCTTCCTCATGGTGGAGGATACCTTCCCCCGGCTCTACTTCCTCGTCATTGATTAAGTTCCCCATAATGGTTGCAAGCGTGACTTCCAGACTGTCCGGCTCTGTAAAGCCTAAACTTGCGGTCAGACTGCCCTGTGCGTCCGCATCAATCAGAAGCACTTTCTTTCCCTGTTTTGCCAGCCCGATTCCTAAATTGCTTGTGGTGGTGGTCTTGCCCACACCGCCTTTCTGGTTTGCGATTGCGATTATTTTACACATGATAATTCTCCTTTGCTTCTACTAATTTTCTTTTACGTTGCTTTTCCTGACTTCCACATAAGTCCTGTAATATTTCTTTGTCCCTTTGTTTGGGAACATATCGGAAAACTCCGTCACCTCGATTTTCGGGTTACGCTGTAAAATCTTCCCGAACCACTTAATATCGTTCTTCGTTCCCATAAGCCTGACTTTTAACATCAATCCCGTCCTCCAAGCATGGCGTACAACTTGTGGTTATATGTTACATATTCCGGATACCGTATCTGTACCGCCTGCCAAAAATATAATCCAACTTGTTGGATTTGCATACCCACAGCAGAATAAGTCCTCCACCGTATACTGCCTGCACTCCGTCAACTGTTCTTCTACATCATCATAATCGTACACACTCGGCGTACCATTGTTGTAAAAATTGAACGCCATACGGACTACCTCTGCACTTCCGCTCGTAATCCAACCGTCATATAAGGAATTCCATTTTGACACGTCCTGATTTAAAGTCATAAAATGCCTTAATATTTTTCCTTGTTTCTGCATCAATCTCCAAGAATTGCAAAGCAATTCTTTGCCATAACACCAATGCTGCATGATAGACATCTCTATATCTACACTTTGTCAGATATGGAAGAAAGAATCTTTTGTGTTCTTCATCTCTAAAAGTTACATTTTCTGCAATCTGTTCTGAGGACTGAGCCTGTCCAATTTTTGCACTTAACGCTGTGTTATTTGTCATAATCCGACTCCTTTCATATCTCGTTTTCAATCTTTGATAAAGAAATAGGACTAAGTTAGTAATAACAGCACTTCTGCCATTCACTAATTTAGTCCTAACTAAATAACCAATATGTAATTGTTTACCTTCTACCCTCCTTATGCTATACTAAAACCAATAACTCATTGCTTTCAGGCACTTTGAGTTACATTACTGACATTTCTTCCTATTTTCTTTTGAATCGGCGCCGTCCAAATGAAAAATCAGAAATGCTTTGATGCAAAACTACATTTTTTCATTAGGACTAAATTCGGTGGAAACCCTTGATTTTTCAATGATTTCTTCAACCTGTCATTATTATAACTCAAAGCCCCGCCGGCGTAGCCGCCCAGCCAAGCCCAAATACATTGGCAATCATATTCGCCGCAATATACCGGTTCGCCGGATGCCCCGTCGGTATCCTCGGGAACAAAAACCGCAGAAACGGCGTCATTTTCTTTGCCGCTCCTTCGATTATCCCGGCATTCTCCGCAATCCGCATAATCCCGGTCCACAGCGCCATAACGCCCATCATCGTAATACAAAGCGTCACCGCTTCTTTTGCGGAACCAATCGCCGCTTCCGTTACTTCCGGCAAAGTTCCGTTAAAAGATGCGAACAAAATGCCAATTACTATCATAAACCCCCATAAATAATTCATGCTGACGCAATCCTCCAGATTTATTTCCCTCTATAATATGCGATCCGCTTCCGTCCTATGAAGTTTATTTTTCCCGGCTTATTCTTTTTCATAATCAAAAGCTTTTCCTCATATATTGCAACTAACAAATACCATCCGGGAGCCGCTTGCCTTGATACAAAATTTCAAAAAACGAATTATTTCCGGTTTCCTTATCCTGCTGCTTGCGTCCACGGCTCTTTTTGCCTGCGGCGCTCCCTCCGGAACGGTTTCTTCCACATCTATGCAGAAAGAACAGCGGGATTTTGACGCATTCACACAAAAGCTTTTTGTACAGGAAATGCAAAAAAACACCATCAACCTGCACTATACGCTTGCAAACCCAGCTGATTTCGGGATCAAGAGCCACAAAATCTCCTTGGGCAGCTTTTCTGCAAATCAGGAAAAAAACGCGGTCGCCTTCATTGAAAACCTGTCCGCCGCACTCTCGGAATTTGATTATGAGGCTCTGACCACCAAACAAAAACTCGCCTTTGATATTATGGACGATTATTGCCAGAACCAACTGACTGCCGCACGTTTTCCATATTATAAGGAACCGCTGCGCCCGACGACGGGAATTCAGTCGGAACTGCCTGTCCTTTTGGCGGAATATACGTTTTATAATCCCTGTGACGTAACGGATTACCTTTCCCTTATCACCTGTGCCAGCGATTACTTTCGGGAAATCATTGCATTTGAACGGCAAAAATCGAAAAAAGGCCTGTTTATGCCCGCTTATGCGGCAAAAACCGTTAAAAAAGCCTGTGAAACGTTTACGTCAGATCCCGAACAAAATTACCTGATTGACACTTTTAATACGCGTATCGACGCCGTTTCCGGCATTTCAGAGCAAAAAAAAGAAATTTATAAAAAGCAAAACCAATCCCTGATACAAAACCTTTTCATTCCGGCCTACGAAGAACTGGCAAACACGCTGGAAGAATTAAAAGCCACCGGAACCAACAACGCAGGGCTTTGCTACTATCCGCAGGGAAAAGCTTATTATGAACACTTAGTCCGCACCAGTACCGGCTCCGGCAAAAGTGTAAAAGAACTGCAGGATATGACCGAAAAGAAGCGCAGGCTCGATATGGACTCCCTGCATACGCTCCTAACGGCAAACCCCGACTTGCTGCATGCCCCAGAACCCAAGCTGTCTTTCCAAAAACCGGAAGAAATGCTGAACCATCTTCTAAAAGCCATGCAGGAAGATTTTTATCCGGCTTCCAATGCCTCTTATGAAGTAAATTATATCCCGAAATCGCTGGAAGGCACCCTTGCTCCCGCGTTCTATCTGACCGCGCCGATTGACGATATCAGCCGCAATGTCATCTACCTGAATAAAAGCAGCAATTACTCCGGCATCCAGCTTTTTACAACGCTTGCGCACGAAGGTTTTCCCGGCCACCTGTACCAGACCACCGGATCCTACCAGGCCGGACTTACCCCTGTACGCGCCCTGTTCAACTACCCGGGTTATGTGGAGGGCTGGGCGACTTATGTCGAAATGCTTTCCTACCGGTATGCCGGGCTGCCGGAAGCTGCCGCGGATATGCTGATGTACAATCAGTCCGCCCTTTTAAGCCTTTACGCCTCCATTGACATGGGCATCCACTATGACGGCTGGAGCCTTTCCGATACCGCCGCATTTTTGAATGAGTATGGGATTACGGACGGCAAAACCATCCGGGGCATTTATGAACTGGTGGTAGAAGAACCTGCCCACTATCTGAAATATTATATCGGATACCTGGAATTTTTGGAACTGAAAACGTACGCAAAAAAACTGCTGGCCGAAGAATACTCGGATCGGGCATTCCACCAGGCCATTATACGCATAGGGCCCGCCCCGTTTCCCCTGCTGAAAAAATATCTGTGTGATTTTTACAGCCCGGAGTAGAATGCGCCGCCTTTGGGCGTTCTACTCCTCTTTTTTTAAAAGGCCGGCGTACACCTCGCGCTTGCCGATCCCCCGGTCTTTGGCAACCGCTTTCATAGCGGACTTTGAGTCAAAGCCTTTGGACTCATACAGCGCCATATGTTCTTCCAATGATACTGAAAGCCAGGACTTTTGCGCCTCTTCTTTGATTTCTTCACGGCTTTTCCCTTCGATAACAAGCACAAATTCTCCCCGCGCCTCTTCCTTTTCGTAACGAGCTGCCGCTTCTTCCAGCGTCATTTTGCGTTTTTCCTCAAACTTCTTTGTCAGTTCCCGGCAAACGGTAACGGAACGGTTTCCCAGCGTCTCATACAGTTCCTTTAATGTTTTGAAAAGGCGGTGCGGCGATTCGTAAACGACCAGCGTCCGGGTATCCTGTTTCATTTCTTCCAATACCAGGGCGCGTTCTTTTTTATCCTTCGGTAAAAAGGCCTCGAACGCAAACCGCCTTGTTTTCTGCCCGGAAACGGTCAGGGCCGTAATGCATGCCGCCGCTCCCGGCAGGGCAACCACATTCAGTCCCATTTCGTAACAGATGCGCGCCATCTCTTCCCCCGGATCCGAGATCCCGGGCGTCCCGGCGTCCGTTACAAGCGCAATATCCTGCCCCATCCGAAGCTTTTCGGCAAGCTGGTAGGCTTTTTCGATTTTATTGTGCTCATGGTAGCTTGTCAGCGGCGTCCGGATCCCGAAATAGTTTAACAGACGCAGGGAATTGCGCGTATCCTCCGCCGCAATCAAATCCACTTCTTTTAAAACCCGAAGCGCGCGCAGCGTAATATCCTCTAAATTCCCAATCGGCGTCGCACACAAATACAATGTCCCGGCCATAACCCCGCCCCTCCTCTCATCAATATCCATATATGTCATAAATCTCATCCGTATACACGCCCTGGCTGCGGTACACAATCAGCGGTTTTTCTACTTTGAGCCTGGAATTTCCTCCCCTTAGGCCCTCGATCAGCACCATATTCGGTTCCCGATCCAAAAACGGGTGCACAAGCCGCATGCGTTTCGGCTCTATCCCGGCGGATACCATTTTATACAGAATTTCAGCCAGCCGAAACGGCCTGTGCACCATATAAAAGCGCCCCTTCGGCTTTAACAGCTTTGCGCTTTCCAAAAGTACGTCGTCTAAGGTACAAAGCGTCTCATGCCTTGCAATGGCCATGGCCGGATTTGCGGATGAAATCCCGTGTTCCCCAATCATATACGGCGGATTTGTTGTAATTACATCAAAAGAAGATGCCCCAAACCGCTTGGAAGCATCTTTGATATCCCCGGTTACTATCGTAATCTTGTGCGCCAGCCCGTTTAATGCCACGCTCCTTGCCGCCATATCGGCGCTTTCCTCCTGTATCTCAAGCCCGGTAAAATGCTCTCCGTCGGTCTTAGCCTCCAGTAAAATCGGTATAATTCCCGTTCCGGTGCCAAGATCCAACGCCCTTTCGCCTTTTTTTGCCGAAGCAAAACCGGAGAGCAGCACAGCGTCCATGCCAAAGCAAAACCGCCCGGGATTCTGAATGATAACATAACCGTTTCGATGAAGTTCATCCAGACGTTCCTGCGGTTTTAATTTATTTAACGTCGTCAATTTTAGAATTTCCCCCGCTATCTTCTAATGCGGCCAGCTCCTTTAGTTCCGCCGCGGAGAGTTTTACGTCTTTTCGCCGTCTTGCGCGGAATTTCAGATCCTTAACTTTGTATTCCCTGGCCTCCTTTTCGTCGTCAATCTCCACAATAACCTTAACAAGCTGCCGAAGCACGTTTACGCTTTGTACGGCGGCCTTAAGCCCTTCCGGCGTCGTCACAGTATCTCCCACTCCCGGCAGGCGGCTGTTGAGGTATTCGTATGTCTCCTGCTCATTTTTCAGGCAGCACATCAGCCTTCCGCAAACGCCGGAAATCTTAGCCGGATTTAAGGAAAGATTCTGCTCCTTTGCCATTTTAATGGATACCGGGATAAACTCGGTCAGGTATGTGTGGCAGCACAATCCCCTGCCGCAGATTCCGACGCCGCCTAAAATTTTCGTTTCATCCCTTACGCCAATCTGGCGCAGTTCAATCCTGGTGCGGAATACCGCGGCCAAATCCTTTACCAGTTCCCTGAAATCAATCCGCCCGTCCGCCGTAAAATAAAAAAGCAGTTTGTTGTTGTCAAATGTATATTCTGCTTCTACCAGCTTCATATTCAGCTTGTGCTTGGCTATCTTGTCCAGGCAGATTTGAAACGCTTCTTTTTCTTTTTCCTGGTTGCGTTTTGCAATCCGTTCGTCCGCTTCCGACGCCACCCGTATCACGGGCTTTAACGGCTGGACTACCGTCTCGTCTTCCACAGTCCTTGGAGCTAATACCACGGTTCCCATCTCCACGCCGCGCGCGGTTTCCACAATCACGTGATCCCCGGATCCTATCTGATACTGCACCGGATCAAAATAATATATTTTACCGGTGTTGCGGAACCGGACCCCTACAATTTTTGTCATTTCAATCTCCTTCATCGTATATAATAAAAGTTCCATCACAAGCTCAAAATTTACATTTGCCTGCAGGCGCTTCTTGGCTTTTTCAAGCGCCTTTATCACCTGCTCAATGCCGTTGTAGGAACTGTGGCTCGCCGCTTTTTTAATACTGTAAACTTCGTCGCGGAACACCAGGCGGTTCACGTCGGCCGTCGCCTTAAATAAAAGCACGTCCCGGTACCAGATAAGCATCAGATCCAGATAATCGTTTACTTCCAGCTTGTACTCCGAAATCTGCTTCACGGCCTGCGACATTTCATATAAATCAATCTCATTTACGCGTTTTAAAAGCTGCATAGCCGAATTTTTAATCTCGTTGAACTGCTCGGAGGACGCAAGGCGGACAGCCTTCCCTACATTGCCCTGTGCAAACGCGGCGCAGATATCCGCCTGATAACTTGGAACCTGCTTATTTTCCATCAAAAACCTGCGGATCTTTGCATCGGGTACCGCCTGTAAATCCAAACGGACGCACCGGGAAAGAATCGTCGGCAAAAACCCGTCCGCATTGTCTGTCAAAAGCAGAATCACCGCATAAGCCGGCGGCTCTTCTATCGTTTTAAGCAGTGCGTTCTGCGCCTGTACGTTCATTTTTTCGGCTTCGTCTATAATATATACTTTATACCTGCTGCCGTAGGGTTTTAGTACAATGTCGTCGTTTAACTGCCGGCGGATATCCTCCACGCTCAATGTATTCGGCTTTTCATGGGTGACATAAATGATATCCGGCTGGTTTTTCCCTTCGGCCTGCCGGCATGAACGGCATTCCCCGCAGGCAGTCGCTTCGCCCTTTTCGCACTGCAAAGCCGCTGCAAAGCTTTCCGCCAGCAGCATTTTTCCGGATTTGTCCGGCCCGTTTAAAATATACGCATGGGACACTTTATCCGCTGCCGCCGCATTCTGGAAATACGAAATAATTTTTTCGTGTCCGATTATGTTTGAATAATCTTTTGTCATGTTCCTTCTCCTTAGAGCATTAAAATCAGGTGAAAATATCCAGCAATAGCCCCCGGATCTCTCCAATCTTGTCTAATATGGTCAGATGATCCTTCTCGTCTTTGACCAGTTCGCCCGCCAATTCGTCCAGGTTGGCGTCTACCAGGCGGATAATCCCGTATACGCGGTGCCTGCCTCTGCGATCCAGGAAATTTTCCCTGGAAAACTTATGGGAACGGTTTACCACTTCATTTAAAAAGTCCTTTACAAGCCCCCTGTACTTTTTCATATCGCGGATATCCATATGCTGCGCAATCCGCTCTCCCTGGTTCGTAATCTCATCCAGAAGCGAGTTCAACCGCTCGGCAAGACCCGCTTCGTCAATTGCGCTCGTCAGCGTAAACTTAAAATCCCCTTCGGCTGCCTGCGGCTTTGCCGCAGTATCCACGGGAGCTGCCGGGGTCATTTCATTTACCCTCAAATCCATAAAATACGCATCCTTTCCCAAATCCAGTATATTATATTCACTGAAAATTGACAACTTCTATCTTTTCATTTCTTATATCGGCAATTCCACGCGGTTTTTGTCCGGATTTTATGTATTTGCGGATATTTTTTATAAACTGCGCGTCTATCGTTTCTCCCGCGACCAAAACCGGAACGCCCGGCGGGTACAAGTTCACCATGCTGCCCGCCGTACGCCCGACGGCCCGGTCAAAAGAAACCGTCTCGCGTGAAGCGTCCATTGCTTCATAAAATTCCATCCTCTTTTCCTTCGGCGCATACAGACGCGGTACAAGCCAGGCATCATCGCCTGCCGTTTGGCGCCGCGCCGTTTTGTCGATTGCAGACAGCGCGCGGCTCAAACGCAGAAACCCTTCTTCCCTGTCCATTATACTCGTCATTCCCAGTACATAAAACCCTGAAACCATTTCCATTTGCAAAAGGTACTCATTTTTTAACGTTTCATAGAGCATTTGTCCGCTTAAATCGGTATTTTTTGCAGAAATTACGAGTTTCGAAGCGTCTAAGGCAAACGCCTCTTGCGGCGCAAAGTCTTCCCGGCACATCAAATGGATTTTGGAAAACGTTTTTGCCTTTTCGTAAAATTCCTTCAGCCTCTTTTCATAGACGCAAAACAGTTCTTCTCCATGTAAAGCCAAAAGGCGGATACATTTTTCCATTCCCGCCATCAGCACATAAGACGGGGAACTGGTTTCAAAAATATCCAAAAACCGGGCTGCCTCCGCGGGCTTAATCAGCCCGGGATTTAAATGCAGCAGCGCCGTCTGGGTAAACGACGGCAGAACCTTATGCATGCTTTGCACCACCGCGTCCGCCCCCAGCTTTACAGCGCTTTGAGGAAATGCCGTATGAAACCCAAAATGCGCGCCGTGCGCTTCGTCCACAATCAGCGGAACTCCGTATTGATGCGCTATCCGGGCAATAGCCGCTACGTCGCTCACCACGCCCTCATACGTAGGAGACGTAATCAGCGCCGCATGTATCCCCGGTTTTCGCCTTAATTTTTCTTCCACTTCCTGCGGATCAACCGCCCCCTGGACGCCAAAAGCAGCCACTCGCGGGTATAAATACACCGTGGAAAGCCCTCTGATATAAGCGGCATGATACGCCGCTTTATGTGCATTCCTGGCCATTAAAAGCGTCCCGCCGCGCGGTACCGCCGCCGAGATCGCCGTCAAAAGCCCGCAGGTGCTTCCGTTTACCAGATAAAAAGAGCGCGCGGCGCCATACAGTTTTGCAGCCCGCTCCTGCGCCTCTTTTAATATCCCTTCCGGATGGTGCAAATCGTCAAACCCGTCGATTTCCGTAACATCAATCGTATATGGATTCGGCATATCAAGCGCAGCCCGCTTATGTCCCGGCATATGGAACGGATAAACGCCGCTTAGGGCATACGCCACTAATTTCCTGTCCAGCATAGTTCTCCTTTAAAACCACTTATGGCGTTTTCTGCGGAACATCTTGTTCTGCTTGATGGTCGTATACTTTGGCTTTTCTTTGCGCCCAAGATGCAGTTTTCGCTTAATTTTATAGAAATTATCCGCCAATTTCCAGATTAAAAAAATGAAAAGCGCCAGAATAAGAAGGCCTGCCGCCGCTGCCAGAACCATCTTCATATCCAGCCGGAAAATTTTGGGAGAACCAGGCGCGCTGTCGTCCGCAGGCTGTTCCGTACCGGAAGGCGAAACCGCTTTTTCACTCTCTTTTACCTGATCGTGAAAATCAAACGTATCAACCGTAACATCCGCGGCCGTAATATCCGCCCTTCCTACCACCCGCCCGGCATAGGAATATTCGATATTGCCCAGCACGTTTTCATCTTCATTATTATATACAATCTTAGAATCCGCGTCCTTAAGTTCCGCCGTAATCGGCAAGATCACCGCGCTTTCAGAATCCAGAGCCACAAACGGCCCGTAATTTCCCACAACCCCTTTGTTTTGGCGGCTGCTCTGCATATAGGATGTCTCGTTTTCGGAGACATTGACAACTTTAAAATTGTCAAAACAAAAATCCAAAAGCGCACGGGTGTCGTTGTAGTTGCCCTCCGCCGGAGAATCCAGTATGACGCAGATCAGCGTAACGCCGTCCTTTTCCGCATAAGTCACCAGAGTGTAATTGGCAACCGACGTATAGCCGGTTTTCCCTCCCATGCAGTAATCGTACAAATACTGCCTGGTACGCAGCGGATAGAGCATCTGATGATGGTTATGCAGCGGCGTTTCCTCATCGGTATGTTTGTTCGTAAACGGAATCGTATAGGATTTAGTGCCGCAGATAATACGGAACGCCTCGTTTTTGTAGGCTTCCCGCGCAATCAGGGCCATATCATAGGCGCTTACGTAATGCTGCTCGTCCGGCAGCCCGTTACAGTTGTTGAAATGGGTGTTCTGGCAGCCAAGCGCGGCGGCCCTGTCGTTCATCATCTGGATAAAGGCGTCTATATTCCCGCCCACATGTTCCGCCACCGCGTAGGCGCACTCGTTTGCAGACGCCAGCATAACCCCGTAAAGGCACTGCTCCATCGTCATCTGCTCGCCTACATCCCTCGCAATCCCGGAACCCTCCGTTTTATAAACGGAATCATGCGAAAACGTAACGACTTCATCCATCTTGCTGTTTTCGAGCGCTAAAAGCGTCGTCAGAATTTTCGTAATACTGGCCGGATAGTGCTGGTCATGGATATTTTTTTCATAAAGAATCGTGCCCGTCCCGGCTTCCATTACAATCCCGGCCGCAGACAAAATCTCCGGGCCGTCCGGCCAGTACTGATTCTCCTTCGCTTCCTGTGCATATGCAGGTTTACAGACGCTAAAAAGCGCAAACAACGTACATCCGAACGATACAATTACTCTTTTATATATTTTCAAAGGGCGTACCTCTCTTTTCTCTTTTATCGCTGCCCAGACAAACGGCATGCACTGATTATAGTATAGACTTACCGTCCCCGATAATCAATCAAAAACTTTTAATTCTTTTCATTTTCCCATAAATTTGTTATAGTATATTTATTCATATTATCACGAAATGAGGAAAATTCTATGCGTTTAAGAAATATCAAAGGCGCCGACGAAGCCGTTTTAAAAAGCCCATGCTGTATCCAGTCCCCCCAAAAGCACAAAGGGCTCTGGCAGGATTATTTTGGCGGCCGAAATCCCGTCCACATCGAAATCGGAATGGGCAAAGGGCAGTTTATCATGGCTTTAGCCAAACAGCGCCCGCAAATCAACTACCTTGGTATCGAACGCTATACCAGCGTACTTTTACGCGCCCTGCAGAAAACCGAACCGGATCCTCCCGCCAATCTGCGTTTTCTATGTATCGACGCCAGGACGCTTTCCGATATCTTTGCATGCGGGGAGGTAAAACGCATCTACCTGAACTTTTCCGACCCGTGGCCAAAAGACCGCCACGCTAAGCGGCGGCTGACATCCGCGCCTTTTCTTCAGATATACGATCAGATCCTGGATCCGTCCGGAACGCTTGAATTTAAAACGGACAACCGCGGCCTGTTTGACTTCTCCCTTGAAGAAATCCCGGCTGCCGGGTGGCGTATCGACGCCTTTACCCGGGATTTGCACCACGACCCTACGATGAACGAAGGCAATATTATGACCGAATACGAAGAGAAATTTTCCGCCGCCGGAAACCCGATTTTTAAATTGGTTGCTTCCCGCTGAAACAAAACAGCCCTCTTTTGCATAAGATAAACTAACATCTTATCAAAAGAGGGCTTTATGAAACATAAATCATGCTGCCATGGCCGCAGATGCAACCGCTGCTGCAAATTTTTTTATAAAAACTGTTTTTTGCCGAACAAATTAAAATGCATCCGGCGTTCGTTCCGGGAGGTCTGTTCTATTTTAAACCTCTGTTGAGCAGTTCCGACAATCCCGCCGTATCCTCTGCAATAAACTGCGCGCCGTTCTCCTCTAAAAATTCCCTGTCCCGAAATCCCCATAGTACGCTGATACAGGGAAGCCCCGCATGAAGCGCGGTTTTTATGTCCACGTCGGAATCCCCCACATAAACAGCCCGGCCAGCCGGCACAGAAAGCTCCTTTAGCGCCGCAAACACCGAATCCGGCGCGGGCTTTCTGGCAACCCCTTTCTGTTCCCCGATTGCAGTCATCTGAAATTCCCCAAAATAATACTTGTTCAGTTCTTTTACCGCAAAGTCCGCCTTGTTGGACACAATGGCAAGCTTTTTGCCATCCGCTTTTAACGCGCGCAAAAGATCCATAATCCCGGGATAAGGCTTTGTTTTATTACGGCAGTTTCTTTTATAATGCTTACGGAACGCTTCAAATATTCCGTCAAAATCGGGATGCGCCTCTCCCTGGCTCACACTGCGTATCATCAGGTTTTTAATACCGTTGCCTACATAAGCGCGCACCTGATCGACGGTCTTTTCCTCACAGCCGTATTCCCGCAGGGCTGCGTTTACGCTGTCCGTTAAATCTTCCAGCGTATCCAACAACGTCCCGTCCAAATCAAACACAACCGCTTCCAATCCTTCCATAGTAAATCCTCCCATCCGGAAAAAGAAAAACACCGACCCCACGGCTCTTGCGTCCGCAAAATCAGTGTTCAAATGCGCCACCAGGGGTTCGAACCCTGGACACCCTGATTAAGAGTCAGGTGCTCTGCCAGCTGAGCTAGTGGCGCATGTGTATTCCAACAACAGAGATTATTATATACCATCGTTTCCTAAAATGCAAGTATTTTTTTAATATTTTTTAAGAAAAACGTAAAAGATCGCCGCCTTCCATACAAAACCGCAGTTTTGCCATAAATATTCTTTCTTCCATCTGTAAATACAGTTCGCCGTTCATTTTATCCATCATCGAACGGACGCTTTTTAAGCCGATTTGCGTGCGTTCCATATGACTGTTCTCACCATCCGGATCCTTTATCCTGTTTTTCACCGAAATCACAAGAACCTCTTCTGCCAAAACCTCGATAGAAACCGCTTCTTTTTTGTCCGCATATTTTATGATATTCGAAAAAAGATTGTTCAATACGCGCTTTACCATCGTTTCTTCCGCAGCGGCCGCACAGCCGGCACAAAGATTTTCTTCCTCCGGAAAACAAAGTTCCACCTTAAACCCGGCCAGACGCAAAAAATCGGCGTGTTCCCGTAAGCCGTCCAGGAAAAACGAAACCGGAAGCATGGCTATATCCGGTTCTCCGGCCAAATCAGCCGCTTCGTCAAACACCAGGGCATATTCAAACATCCGATCCGTCATTTCCTTCAGATCGTCCGCCTTTTTCAGGCAGCGCCCGATATATTCGGCTTCAAGCTGCGGGTTCCGGTTCAAATTTAATATTTCCAGATACCCCTTTAATATTGTAAGCGGCGTACGCAGATCATGGGAAAGCGCCGTAATCAGTTCCCGGTTTGATTTATGGGCCTCCTGCTCCTGCAAAAAATTTTCATGCAGCGTCAAACGCAGCTTGTCAAGTTCCAATGCCAGAACACCGATTTCATCGCCGCCGGCTTTTGGAACGGCAGTCGTCAAATCGCCGGAAGACATCTGCAAAACCGCCTGTTCCAGCCGGACAATATGATTTAATTTCTTTCCCACAAAAAACAAAACAACCGCCAAAAACAGAAAAACGCAGAAAAACAGGCAAAATACGGCATATGGAACCAGAAAAAAGGAACTGTGGTAAAAATAGATCATAACCATAGCATAGCCGTTTTTAAACTTTACCGCCCTTTCATGAACCTGATTGACGTCTTCATCAATCCATCGGTACGCCATTTGATAAAACGTATTAAACGGTTCGCTCCAAAGCATCATCTCCGGGAAACAGCTTGCCCGGTACAGCCCGTCTTCCAAACCGTATATTGCAATACTGGTATATTCGTCCGCCAGGGAAAAGAACGGCTCTATGGCTTTCACAGCTTCTTTGTCATCTTCCGAATCCGGAATTTCGTAATTTAAAGCCTCTTCTTCCAACTTTCTCCAGAAATCTTCGTCCACTACCGGAAGTATCCGTATATTGGATGGCAAATTTTCGCTCAGAAAATAATAAACCGCCCATTTTTCATGCCAGAGATACCGAAATAGCGTAAGGCAGGCCATTCCTGCCACTAAAATCAGAAGAAACAGCTTGGTGCGTATTTTGATGCGGAACGCACGTTCCCGAAACGACTGCAATTTAATCAAGATGATACCCCTTCCCCCAAACGGTTTTAATAAAAACAGGATTTTTGGGATCGCGTTCTATTTTTTGGCGTAAATTACGGATATGAACCATAACGGTTTTGTTCGCGCCATAGTACCATGCGTCGTTCCACACAGACTCATACAGCCGCTGCGCAGAAAAAATCTGGCGGCGGTTTGACGCAAGCAGGCGCAGCATTTCATATTCGGTACTTGTCAGTTCTATTTTTTTCCCTTCTAAAAAAACTTCCTCACGCTGCAGATCCACCAAAAGCCCGCGAACGCTAATCTGTTTTGGGGGAACTACAGCCTGTTGTTCTTTGCCCCGATAGACGTGATACCGCCGGATCAAAGCTTTTGCGCGGCCAATCAGTTCCGGATATGAAAACGGCTTTTCCAGATAATCGTCCCCGCCGCTGGAAAAACCGAGGATTTTGTCGCTGTCCGTCGTGCGGGCGCTTAAAAAAAGAATGGGCACGTTACTTTGTTCCCGAATACCCTGGCATGTTTCATATCCGTTCATCCCCGGCATCATAATATCCAGAATAATCAGATCAAATTCCTGCTTTTTTATTTTTGTAAGAGCGTCCGTCCCGTCTTTCGCTTCCGTAACCGAATATCCTTCTCCGGACAAAAGCACCTTTATAATCTCACGGATTTCGGGATTGTCGTCTGCCACTAAAATATGCGGTATATCCTGCATCATTTCGGCTGTCCCCTTTCGTTATTATACATTACATCTCTGATTTTATTATACAATACTTCATAAAAAATAGGAATTTCTTTAGAAACCTTAAGAAATACTTTATGGGATTTTTAGGGCTCCAAAGATAATATAGAAGATATAAAAAAGGAGGCGTTTACATAATGAAACCCAAAACAAGACCTTATATTTTCCTGACAGCTTTGACTTTGTTTGCGGTTTGGTTTTTTTCAGGCCGTTTTGGCCTCTTTGCATCAAACGGGGACTGGCTTTCCCAGCACAGCGTAATTCCGGAACAGTTCAGACAGCAGTTTTATGCAACCGGGCAGCTGTTTCCCGAATTTGCGGCCGGGCTTGGAGCTGGACAAAATATTTATAACTTTTCCTACTATGGGCTCTTTAGCCCCATTCTGCTGCCGTCCTATCTGCTTCCATTTTTAAAAATGAGCGACTATCTGATAGCCGTTTGCCTGGTATGCCTTACGACGTCCGTTTTATTATTTTATTACTGGCTGGGGACGCATGGATTTTCCATACAGGTTAAACTGCCTGTTACAATCCTGTTTCTTCTGGCAGCGCCGATGGTTTATCAATTTCACCGACAGATTATGTTTGTAAATTATATGCCTTTTTTATGTATATCCCTGATTGGCGCAGACCGTTACCGCAAAAAAGGAAAACCCGGCCTTTATATTGCAGGCGTATTTCTTATGATTATGACCAGCTTTTATTTTTCGATCGCGGGCCTTTTCGCTTTGTGCCTCTACATCATTGGACAGTGCGAAAAAACAAACCAAAGAAACCGTATATTCCGATTTATCCTGCCGACAGCGGCAGCCCTGTGCATGGCCGGGTTCTTACTGATTCCAACTGCATACGCCCTATTTACAAGAAGCGCCCATCCCTCGGAAATTTCGTTTGCATCATTGTTTTTACCGGACTTTTCCTATGAGCGCTTTGCATACAGCGGGTATGGTATCGGCCTTACGGCAGGGATCCTTGCGGCGTTGTTCCTCTGCATTGCCTGTAAAAGCCTGGGCGAACGCTTTTTATCCGCCGCATGCCTTGTTGTCATAACAATCCCGTTTTTTTCATGGGCATTAAACGGAGGGCTTTACGCAAGGGGAAAGTCCTTAATCCCTTTCCTTCCGGTCTTTTGTTATCTGGCGGCCTCCTGCCTTACAGGAATCAACACAAGAAAAATTTCCGGCCGCATGTGCCTGGCCGGATATCTTGCCGCCGCTGCCTTTTGCGCAGGTTCTTTTACCGCCTGCGCCCAAAAAACGTTGGCCAAACCATATACGCTGATGTTCGCCGAACTTCTTTTGCTCCCGGTTTGCTTTATGCTCTTTAGGAGAACAAAACGCCTTTCCCTGATCATCGCCCCGTCGGTATGCTGCCTGGTATGCTGCGGCGTTTATCTGAATGAAACGGACATCCTGGACACGGATTTTTATGAAAACGTAACCGCTCCTTCATGGCAAGAAGTTATTTCCGATGTACTGCAAAAAGAATCCGGACTGTTCCGGTTAGAGCAAAGCGGCAGCCATGAGGAAAAAAAAGCAAACATCAACCGCACATGGGACTCTAAGCAATGGTCCATTTCTTCGTATTCCTCCGCTTATCAGGAATCTTATAAGAACTTTCGTGAAAAAACATTTCAGACAGAACAGCCGTTACGAAACTGCCTGATGCAGTCCGTTTCCGATAACCCATTATTCCAGAAATTTATGGGCATAAAATACATAGTTGCCAAAAACTCTGGCAGCAATAGAAGCAAACCGTTTTCCGTTTCCACGCAAAATTATGCTGCGCCTGTCATTTATGCGACAGATCAGGTTATTACAGAACACGTATACCGCAAAATGCAATTTCCTTACAACCAGACTACTCTGATGCGGTACGCAGTAGCAGAAGAAGGAAAAGGGCTCAGCAAACAGCAGATTACCGCATCCGTTCCAAATATACGGCAAACGGATATTGTTCTTTTAGAAAGCGGTTCTGCAAAAAAAACGGACGGCGGCTACCAAATCAAAACCGATCAGAAAACAAAAACAACGCTCTTCGTATCGGGAGAAGACGCTGACTTTACGCGGGAACAAATTTTTTTCTTACAGTTTGATGTGAAAAATCACCAAAAAAACCGGGATGTAATTATAGAACTTGCGGGCGTCCGCAACAATTTAAGCGCCCAAGACCACGTATATTATAATGGAAATACAACGTTTACCTATGCCATAAAACTAAAAAAAGGACAGCGGAAGATAGACTTCCTGCTTGGAACCGGCAGTTATTCCATTCTGAATATCAAAAGTTATTTAGAAGACGCGGCTATACTGGCCGAAGATTCTTTGTACCAGTCTGCGTTTGTGCCAGACTGGTCCCTTACAAGAGGAAATCGGATTTGCGGAACTATAAATGTGCAGCACAAAGGATACTTAATAACTTCCATTCCGTTTGACCGCGGATTTGAAATTCGCATAAACGGCAGGCGCATAAATACCGAACCGGTAAATACGGCATTTCTTGGCGCGCAAATTCCCAAAGGGGAACATCGGATTGAAATTGTATACCATGCGCCAGGTATATTTATGGGAAGATTCTTTTCCGGAATCGGATTTTTACTCTGGATACTTGCAGAAATTGCAGAGAATAGAGAAAAGATTGGTCTTACTGTCAGTATACCGGTTCTGTACTCCCGGAAAAGCCGGATATAAGTATTCCGGGAGTACATTCCCTTATATGTAATGTTCTTTTTTCAATTTATACGGCTTCCAGCAGAGCCTCTATTTCCTCCGGCGTCATAATGTGTCCTGGATCGGATGGATCCGGCGCCGGGGTTTTTATTTCCTGTACGGCTTCCAAAACAGATGCCGACTCTGCCGGTTCTCCGAGCAAAGCCGCCACTTCTTCCGGCGTCATTACCTTTTCCGAACCTATCGGCCCGTTAAAACGCTCCGTATCTTCATATACCGTATGCGCACCGAATAGTTCATGAGAGTCAGCCTCTAATGCATTCTGTAAAGCAGCCGGTTCCTCCGGCATCTGAACCGGATTGAGTCCCGCCAGTTCTTTGGTTATAGTCATTTCTTCGGGCATTTCCACCGGATTCAGTCCTGCAGTCCCTCCGCCTATTGTCATCTTCTCCGGCGTCTCTACCGACCCCAAGTCTGATAGCCCTTCTGTTATTGTCATATCTTGCGGCATTTCTACCGGACCGAAGCCTGATGCTCCTTCGCCTATCATCAGCTCTTCCGGCATTTCTATTGGACTCCGTCCTGCCAGACCTCCGGTCATCGTCGTTTCTTTGGGCATTTCCACCGGATTCAAACCTACTAGCCCTTCTCCTATCACCATCTTTTCCGGCATTTCTACCGGATTCAGTCCTGCTAAACCTTCGGTCATCGTCATTTCTTCCGGCATTTCTACTGGATTCAGCCCCGCAGAGCCTTCGCTTATCACCTTTTCTTCCGGCGTTTCTACTAGATTTTGTCCTGCCAGACCCTCGTTCATTGTCATTTCTTCCGGCATTTCTACTGGATTCAGCCCCGCAGAACCTTCGCTTATCACCTTTTCTTCCGGCATTTCTATTAGATTTAGTCCTGCCAGACCTTCGGCCATCGTCATTTCTTCCGGCATTTCCACTGGATTCAAACCAGTCGGCCCTTCGCTTATCACCTTTTCTTCCGGCATTTCTATTGGACTCCGTCCTGCCAGACCTCCGGTCATCGTCATTTCTTCCGGCATTTCCACTGGATTCAGTCCTGCCAAACCTTCGGTCATCGTCATTTCCTCCGGCATTTCTACCGAATTCAGTCCTGCAGAACCTTCACTTATCACCAGCTCTTCCGGCATTTCCGCTGAATTTAAACCTGCCAGCTCTTCGCCTATCGTCTTTCCCTCGGGCATCCCTTCTGGACTTAGGCCTGATAACCCTTCCGTTATCGCCATTTCTTCCGGCATTTCCACTGGACTCAAACCAGTCGGCCCTTCGCCGCTTACCGTCGCTTCTTGATGCATTTCTACTGGATCTAGGCCTGCGTTCTCTTCGCCTACCTTCATTTCCCCCGGCGCATCTAACGGATCTGAACCAATTAATTTTTCACTTTCTGCCCCCTCTTGCAACGCTTGGGTCAGATTTTCTCCCAATAATTCTTCCATAATAGGTTCTTCAGGCGCCGGCATTTCTACCGGATTCAGTCCTGCTAAACCTTCGGTCATCGTCATTTCTTC
>OFFW01000644.1_pt1 | contig 24212 bp, 19 predicted proteins | sample 1521501 | NCBI WGS metagenome assembly OFFW01 (sample SAMEA3504107, study PRJEB24116) | mouse gut metagenome | biome: mouse gut; feature: mouse-associated habitat; material: faeces | place: Denmark | collected 2011
GGGACTGATCCGCGTTCGTGAATTTACAATGAAAGATGCCTACTCTTTCCATACCGGTCAGACAGATTTAGAAGATTATTACGACAAGTGCCATAAAGCTTATGAGCGCATCTATGCAAGAGTAGGATTGCCGGAGGTCATTTCGGTGGCTTCCGATTCCGGTATGATGGGCGGCAATATTTCCCATGAATTCATGCTGCTCACTCCTATTGGGGAAGATTCTGTCGCTATCTGTACAGAATGTGATTATCGTGCGAATATGGAGGCGGCAGAGTGTATTATCCATAACGAAAGAAGTGATGTTTCCCAGGAACTTGTTTTGGTACACACTCCTAACATTCATACCATTGAGGATGTTTGTGAGTTCCTGAATTGTGATGAAAAGACTTCTTGCAAGGCGGTTGTTTATCAGCGTAATTCGGATGACCATTATATTGTACTGTTTATCCGTGGCGATCTTGAGGTGAATGAGACCAAACTCACAAATTATTTGGGGTATGACATCCATCCGGCAATTATTACCGAAGAAAGCGGACTTAACGCCGGTTATATCGGGCCTGTTAATCTAAGCGGCGATTTCACTGTTCTGTATGACCGTTCCCTTAATGGAGTGAACAATCTTTCCTGTGGTGCAAATGTTTACGAATATCACTATACCGGACTGGATATGAAACGTGATATAGAAAATGCAGAATACCATGATTTTGCTAAAATACAGGAAGGCGGTATCTGTCCGCATTGTGGTAAACCTGCGGTTACAGTATCCCGTGGCATTGAGGTGGGCAATATTTTTCAGCTCGGAACCAAGTATACCAAATCCATGAGTATGACCTATATCGACGCCAATGGAGAAGCACAATATCCGGTTATGGGATGTTATGGTATCGGTGTCGGCAGACTTGCCGCTTCCATCTGCGAGGCCCACCATGATGACTACGGTCCCATATGGCCTTTGGCGGTCGCACCGTGGCAGGTACACCTCTGTGCTGTTCGTGCCGATGATGCCGAGGTTCAGACTTATGCCGACAAGTTGTATGAAAAGCTGCAAGACAAAGGTGTGGAAGTCATTTATGATGACCGCAAGGTCAGTGCCGGAGTCATGTTTTCGGATGCCGACCTTATCGGTGTACCATTCAGAGCCATTGTCAGTCCCCGAAACATAAAGCAAAATATTATTGAAATTGTTTCGAGAGATAAGAGTTTATCTATTAATGTTTCTATGACTTCAGTAGTAGATGAAATAATGAAAATTTTGTCAGCGGCGAAATAATTCTTTTTATTAAAAAGTAATTTCAAACGCCAACATTTATGACGCCACACAGGATGCAGCAGCGGCCGCACTCTCAGAATAATGCCCTCCGTTTGTCCAGGGGGAAAGGCAACAGGGAGCGGGGGCTGTTTCGGCAATGTTCCGGGGATGGTTGTCTTTCGATTGCTGTTGAACTTGTGTCCGGAATTCGTTATAATATCTATATCTGAGGCATGATCCGGAGAATTGTGAAAGGGGCAAACCGGAAAGGGGATTTCGCAATTATCGGAACAAATTCTATATAAGGAAAGGGATTGGGACATGGAGAGATGGGCGAGAGCAAAATACCAGCCGGTGCTGCCGCTGGGAAAAGAGGGCCGCAGGGTTACGGCCTGCCGGGAACATACTGAACTTTCGAAAGATGCCGCCAAAGAGGGCATGGTGCTTCTCAAAAATGAAGGCCCTGTGTTGCCTCTGGGAAAGGGGACAAAGATTGCTCTGTTCGGCAAAGCCACCTTTGATTATGTGAAAGGGGGCGGAGGGAGCGGCGATGTGACTGTGTCCTACACCCGCAATCTCTACGAAGGCTTCCGGGAATTGGGGGATGCAGTCAGCATTTTTGAAGAACTGGCCTGCTTTTACAGAGACAATGTGAAAGAGCAATATGCAAAGGGGAGAGTGCCGGGGATGACGGCAGAGCCCCAGGTTCCCGGGGAACTGCTGAAGAGAGCCAGGGCTTTTACGGACACGGCGGTTATCTCTCTGTGCCGTTTTTCGGGAGAGGGCTGGGACAGGAGCGTCAAAGAGGCGAAGGAGCAGCATCTGACAGGCAGTGACGAAAATATGACCAATCAGTCTGCTGATCTCTTTGAGGAGGGGGACTTCTACCTGTCCCGGGCCGAGAAGAGCCTGATTGACACGGTGAAAGCGGCTTTTGAAAAAGTGGTCATAGTGATGAACGTGGGCGGGATGGTGGATACGGACTGGTTTGCCCGGGATGACAGGATCCAGTCGGTGCTCATGGCCTGGCAGGGAGGCATGGAGGGAGGTCTTGCGGCGGCGGAACTGCTGACCGGCAGGGGCAATCCCAGCGGCAAGCTGTCCGACACCTTTGCCCGGCGGCTGGAGGACTATCCCTCCACATACAATTTCCATGAGTCGGAGGGGTATGTGGACTACACCGACGATATCTATGTGGGATATCGTTATTTTGAGACCATACCGGGGGCGGCGGAAAAAGTAAATTATCCCTTCGGCTTCGGGCTGTCCTACACTTCCTTTGCTCTGTCCCCACCCGTAGCGGAAAAGAGGGGGGAAGATATTTGGATCAACCTGGAGGTGTGCAATGTGGGCGGCCCGGCGGGCCGGGAAGTGGTGCAGGTCTATTACAGCGCTCCCCAGGGCAGGTTGGGAAAGCCGGCCAGGGAGTTGGCGGCTTTCTGCAAGACCAGGCTGCTGCAGCCGGGAGAGACCCAGCGAGTGACGCTGTCTTTTCCGGTGAGCGACATGGCCTCCTACGATGATCTGGGCAAAGTGGCCCGGGCTGCCTATGTACTGGAAAGGGGCTGCTATCATTTTTATGTGGGAACTTCCGTCAGAGACACCGTTCAGACGGACTTCTGCCTGGATCTGAAGGAGGATGTGGTCACGGAGCAGTGCCAGACCCAAATGGCGCCGGTTCAGCTGGAAAAGAGGATGTTGTCGGATGGCAGCTATGAGGCGCTCCCGGCGGGCGAACCCGTGGATACGGACGCCAATGTTCTGAAGCGTCAGACGGAAGAAGAAGCCGACGGCGTGGCTCCGGTGACTCCATTCCGGGACCGCTATAAGTTATGGGGGCAGCAGAAGAAAGTATATACCCTGACAGAACTGGCGGAGGGAATTGTCTCCATGGAGGAATTTCTGGCCCAATTATCCGACGGGGATCTGGCCCGGCTGCTGGGGGGACAGCCTAACACAGGGGTGGCCAATACCTTCGGTTACGGCAATCTGCCGGAGTACGGCATTCCCAATATCATGACGGCGGACGGGCCTGCCGGTCTGCGGATTGCACCCCAGTGCGGCGTATGCACCACCGCCTGGCCCTGCGCTACGCTGCTGGCATGTACCTGGAACCCGGAGCTGGCGCAGCGGGTGGGAGAGGCTGGCGGTGCGGAAGTAAAGGAGAACAATATCGGTGCATGGCTGACGCCGGCGGTGAATATCCACAGAAGTCCCCTGTGCGGCAGGAACTTTGAATATTATTCGGAGGATCCCCTGCTGACGGCCAGGATGGCGGGGGGTATGGTACGGGGCATCCAGGCCAACCATGTGGCGGCTACGGTGAAGCATTTTGCTCTGAACAACAAGGAGACCAACCGCAGGGACAGCGATTCTCGGGCGTCGGAACGGGCTATTCGGGAGATTTATCTGAAAGCATTTGAACTCATTGTTAAAGAGGAAAAGCCCTGGAGTATTATGTCCTCCTACAATATCATCAACGGCCGCAGGGCTTCCGAGAACCAGGAACTGTTGGAGAACATTCTGCGGGATGAGTGGGGCTTTGAGGGCATGGTGACCACGGATTGGTGGACGAAGGGAGAACACTACAAAGAAGTAATAGCGGGCAATGATATGAAGATGGCCAGCGGCTTCCCGGAAAGGCTTCTGGAGGCCATGGAAGCGGGAGTCCTTAACCGCAGTGAGATGGAAGTCTGCGCCCGGAGAGTACTGGAACTGATTTTGAAGATAGACTGACAACCGTTTTCCTTTTTAGAGTTCTTTCATCATGCGTGTGGAAATCAGGCATGTTTCTCCGTTGGCAAAATAGAGGATTCGGTTTTTGGCGTCTACTTCTTTTATGTTTTTCTTATTTACCAGAAAGGAACGATGGCAGCGCACAAAGTCACTGCCTAATGTGTCTGCCAGTTCCTTCATGGTACCGGAAAATTCTATTTGGCGGTCTTTCCCATGGAGGATCAGTTTATGGATATTACCGGATGTTTCAAAAAAGAGAATATCATCGTAGTCTACGCTGATTTTTCGTCCGTTGATTTCTATGGTATAGACTTTGTGCGTTCTGTTGGTCTGGAGTGTATAGCGTTCCATCGCATTTAACAGACATTCCCTGATTTTCACTTTCGCTTCGGCAGGATTGTCTTTTAATACAAAGTCCATGGCCTCTACCCGATACTGAAAGGTCATATAGCTTAGTTCACAATGGGCAGTTACGAATATGATGAACCCCCGGGGGTCATACAATCTGATTTGCTGGGCCAGTTTCAGTCCGTTCATATTGCTGCCCAGGTCGATATCAAGAAAATAAATACCAGTGTTCTGGCTGGTCTTGACCCTTTCCAGCAGTATATAAGGATCTCCTGCGTCTAAAACAAGCTGCATATCCAGTTCCTCTATCAACACGGTATTTTGAATGATCTGTACAATGGTTCGCCGCTGTACTTCATTATCCTCGCACACAAAGATGTTCAGCATATTTCTGTTACTCCTCTCTGCCTTCAAGTTCCATATGCTGTACGAAACAATCGGAGTGCATGGTTGTTTCCAGTATTACATTATCATATGAATGGATGATTTTTTGCGCATTGGAAAGCCCGATTCCCGGATGCCCTATTTTAGTGCTGAAGCCTTTTTGCTTCAGCCTGTGCAGCGCCACGCCATTATCCTGAAAGCGATTGCTAATGATGATTGACACACCGGCCTTATTCCGAAGGATATTTAAGCCTATTTGCGGCTGTTCCGTCTCCAGTGTGGCTTCAATGGCATTGTCTAAAAAGATTCCCAGTATTCTGGCAAGGTCTACGGTGTCGATCAGAAAACGATCCACTCTGTCGGGAATATCTATTGTGACATCAATTCCTGATTCATGGGCGTAAATCATTTTTGCGGAGAGCAGGCTTTTGATTTCCAACACCCCGATATTACTGAGTTGATTCAGTTTGTAGTCCCCCTGGTCAATCAGATGTTTTGTGGGGAAGATTTTATTTTCAAAATAGTTCTTTAGTTCGTCCATATCGCAATTCTCAATGTAGCCGGATATGGAGAGCAAAATGTTAATGTAATCATGCTTAAAGGAGCGCAGTCCGTTATACATGGCCTCTAAATTGTGGGTGTAGTCCTGTAAATCCTGCAGGGCTTTTTTCTTTGCTTCTGTCTGTATCTGTTCCTGATAGGAACGGCGCATAGCCAGAAGCAAAAAAAGCATAACGAGCAGATATCCTGCAATATGTAAGGCATTGTTATAGATCATTTTGCCGATAGAGTCGTTTTGCCCCTTAATTAAATTATCAAACAAATAGATGGTTATAAGGAGCAGCAGTGCGGCGTCAATCATATACCAGGTTTGCTGAAGGCGTAAACCTCCTTTGCCTGACAGTAATATTTTTTTGAGTATTTTGCCACAAAACAATGTAATAAAGTAAAACAGCAAAAGGCGAACCAGCATAAGCCCCAAGGAAAAAACGTCCGATTGGATACGGTCAGGGGAAATGAACATATCTATAAGAAGGGTGAGCAAATTATCTACCACGACGGTAAGCACAGATCCAATCATGCCCATACAGACATTCTGGGATGCGGTATCCCGGCAGATAACCAATCCGTATATGCAAACGGCCACCAGAATGCCGAACAGACCGTAAGGGATACAGGCCAGGAGCGTTACCGGCATTCCGGCAAGCAACAGCAGTATGTAAAGCAATATAAACGCTTTCAGGCTCATGCGCTGAGGCCATACATTACGAATGCCAAGGGAAAGCTGAAAAAAAGTCAGAAACATTTTAATAGACCCTTCCTTTCAAGGCTTACTCACACGATTATACTGTATTTGTTTCTCCGTATCAAGCGCTGCCTTGCGTAAATGATGAATAAACGTGTGCTTTGCAGGGAAAAAACGCGCTTATTCAGGAATCTGGGCATTTTATGACAGTTTTGAGGGAATTGCCGTTTTTTCTGGTATGCTGTTATTAAATAAATTTTTGCTTTGGAAGGAGACAGGAAGTTATGAAACAAATTTTAAAAGGAGTTGCCGTCACGGCAATCGTACTCATTATTTTTATAGTCATCAATATTATCTGCAATATGAACGGCATTAATATGGATTCGATATCGAATGGCGCCGTGGTGGCAGCATGTACTGTACTGATTTACCGGGGCGTGACCAGGAAGGAAAAATAAAGAGCTGTAAAAAATAACGGATAATGGGAAGCGGACGGAAAGATATGAAGCCGATAAACTTGTGAGTGATCATGGTTTATCGGTTTTTTTTGCCCTTTTTCGGGCGGTTATCCATCTGTTCATGTAATATGGAGTAAAGTTCGGAAAAGGATAAAGAAAACCCACAAAAGGCAAAACCCTTTGTGGGACGGATTTTCTGGCGGAGCCGGAGGGATTCGAACCCTCGTGCCCCGGAGGGCAAACGCATTTCGAGTGCGCCCCGTTATGACCACTTCGATACGACTCCATATATTCTCCGAAATTCTTCAGGATTCCCTGAACATTTCAGACTTCCTTATTATACTGTGTAAAAAAATACAAGTCAATCCATTTTATTTATTTTTATGTATTGACGGTATATGAACTTTCTATTAAAATGGTCTGACATGCACATTTTGCAAGGAGATTTTACCATGTGGAAAAAGTTTAAGAGTAAATTTATAGGAGACCGGGATTTTTACCGCTACGTGCTTTATCTTGCGGTTCCCATGATTGTTCAAAACACCATCACCAGCTTTGTGAGTTTCCTGGACAACATCATGGTGGGCCAGATTGGAACGGAACAGATGTCAGGCGTTGCAATCGTCAATCAGCTCATGTTTGTTTTTAATATCTGCATCTTTGGCGGCGTCTCCGGCGCCGGCATTTTCGGTACACAGTTTTATGGAAAAGGGGACTACGAGGGGCAGAAGCACGCTTTTCGCTTTAAGCTGTACATATGCGCCCTGATTGCGGGGGCCGCGCTTTTTCTGTTCGGCTTTTTTGACACGCAGTTGATTTCCCTCTACTTAAACGACACCGGAAGCGTTGGCGACATCACGCTCGCGCTTAAATACGGCAAAGAATATCTGGCAATCATGTTGATTGGCCTGCTTCCCTTTGCTCTGGGTCAGGCTTACATCAGCACCATCCGCGAAACAGGGCAGACCTTTATCCCCATGCTTGCGGGTATTGCCGCCGTGGCCACAAACTTAATTCTGGACTACATACTGATTTTCGGCGTATTTGGCAGCCCCGCACTTGGCATCCGCGGCGCAGCCATTGCAACGGTAATCGCCCGTTTTGCGGAGTTCGCCATCGTTATCGTCTGGACGCACAGACATAAAAAAGAAAATCCTTATATTGTCGGCGTTTACAGAAGCTTCAAAATTCCATGGCACACGCTTAAGGGAATTTTAATCAAAGGCTCTCCTTTGATGATTAACGAAATGCTCTGGGCTTCCGGCATGGCCGTGATTTCCCAGTGCTACGCTGTCCGGGGCCTTGAAGTGGTCGCCGCCCAGAATATTTCCTCCACTATCAGCAATCTGTTCAATACGGTGTATATCCAGTTAGGCGGCTGTATCGCCATTGTGGTAGGCCAGCTTCTTGGCGCCGGCAAAAAGGAGGAGGCAAAGGATGCGGATAATAAGATGATTTTCTTCAGCGTCTTTTCCTGCGCGGTCATCGCCGCCTTTATGATAGCCGTAGGAAGATTTTTTCCTTCCATATATAAGACCGAGGAAAGCATCAAATCGCTTGCCCGTACCTTTATCGTAATTGCCGCGCTTGTTATGCCCTTATGCGCTTTCGCCCACTGTGCCTATTTTACCCTGCGCTCGGGAGGAAAGACGATTGTCACTTTCCTGTTTGACAGTGTTTACACCTGGGTTCTTGTGATTCCTTTTGCTTACTTTCTCGCGAATCACACCGCCCTTCCCATCGTCACCGTGTTTTTCCTTGTACAGTTCACTGAGTTTTTCAAAGTGATTCTGGGATTTTTCATGGTAAAAAGCAATGTGTGGATGCAGAATATTGTGGAAGAAAAAGCCTGAAAACAGCGGACGGCCTCAGGAAATGTCGTCCGCTGTTTTTTTATCCTCTGCCTGCGCTCTTCGCAGTTCCTTTTCCAACTTATTGCGCACCCGCAGCTCCTTAAAGAACCGTGTCAGCATCAGGGAGCACTCCTCCTCAAGCACGCCCCTTGTGACTCTGACCTGATGGTTAAATTCCGGCATTTCAAGGAGATTTAAAATCGAGCCTCCGCATCCCGCCTTGGGATTCATGCTGCCCATTATCACTTCGTCAATTCTCGCCTGTACGATAGCCCCGGCGCACATCTGGCATGGCTCCAACGTGACATAAAGGCTGCATCCCTCAAGCCGCCAGTCTCCCACTTTCTTACTGGCCTTATTGATTGCGGTAATCTCGGCATGGGCCAGGGTATTCTTGTCCGTATTTCTGCGGTTATAGCCCTGCCCTATAATTTTTCCCTCATATACAATCACGCAGCCGATGGGAACCTCCCCCAAATCATAGGCTTTTTTTGCCTGCCTGATGGCCGCTTTCATGTACTTTTCCTGCTCTGTCATTTTCACTCTTCTCCTGTCAATGCCTGCCCGGCCCGGAAAGTAATTACAGTTGACAAACGCTCCAAAAGCCCCTATACTAACAACAGTAGCTTTATCCTGCGGGAAGCTGTCATGGCTGCCCTGTGTAAGCGGCGTTTGACAATCGGGTCTTGCGCAATGGAAATCCGTGAATCGTGTCAGGTTGGGAACAAAGCAGCACTAAGCGGAATCTTCCATGTGCCGCAAGGGCGCCTGGTTCGAGCCGGCTGCACAGGTAACGCGTGGCAGTTTCCCGGAGGGTAGAGCTATCTTTTTATGCCCGTCCTCACATCCGCCGAAACATATTTCCACTTATATTTCCACCCGGCGCATATAATATCCGAACTTTCCGCTTTCCACTGCCCCACTGCACTCAAAGCCTTCAAATCCGAACATCACGGCCACCATTTTTTCCCGCTCAAAATAAGCCCCCGGCACGCCCAGATAAAAGCAGAACCCGTCATTGCCGCCCAGTTCCCTGTCCGGCCCGAGAATCAAATGTCTGTAGTTATAAAAGCCGTGCAAGAGGAAGCTGTTGTTTGCAAACTTCTGACAGGACGGCTTTAAGATGTGGAAGTCGCGCAGTTCCATCGTGATAAAAGTTCTCTCGTCGCCGAAAGGATGGACTGTCTTATAACTTTGCCGGAGCTTTTCCCATTTGTCCGCAGACTTACGCCCGCCTGCCTCGTGCAGAAGCGGCCTTTGCTCAAACAACGAATATTGACCCGCGCTTTTATCAGACGGCGTTCTTTCCTCCGGTTTTTCCTCCAGCCCTTCATCCTCTCTGTTGTCTCTGCCCTGGTCCTTAAAGCTTTCTTCTCTCGCACCGGCGGCACGAATCGCTGCCCGCTCCGTTGTCCTTACACCGGAAGCAGCCTGCACCCCGGCAGTTTCTTTCCATCCGCCGGATATCCACCGGTTCCCGCCAAGCCTGATTGAAATACCGCAGACCTCGTCTTCCCTGACGCGGCTGTTTTCAAAGCAGAACATGTCCCCTTTTACGGGAAGCGTTTTTTCTATAAAGCCTTCCTCTTTCCTTATGGCCACGGTTCCCCAGGGCAATTCCCTGTCCTTCGCAATAAGCGTCAGCATATAATTTCCGTTATATACTTCCGTGCCTTTTTTAATATGTATTTCCAGTCTGCAGGCGTATCTTTCTCTCTCGATTTTCAGAAAGCCCGCGGACGACTTTCTTTCACCGTCCTGATAGACGGATAAATATCCTATTTTCTTTTCATATAAAAGCAACCTTATCCCTCCCAACAGTCATGTACTATTGTATTCAGAAATAAGGCTGCTTATTACTATTTATCCAGAAGGTTCAGATATTTCATATAATTGTAAACCATCATGGCTATTTTAAACGTCAACGCGTCGTCAAAGGTCCGCACGTCCAGTCCCGTGCTTTTCTGCAGTTTTTCAACCCGGTACACCAGTGTATTGCGGTGTACGAAAAGCTGTCTCGACGTCTCCGACACGTTCAGATTGTTTTCAAAGAATTTATTGACGGTGGTCACAATTTCCTCGTCGAAATTTCCGGGGTCGTTATCGCCGAAAATTTCTTCGATAAATATTCTGCACAAATTCGCCGGGAGCTGATAAATCAAACGCCCTATTCCCAGGCTGCTGTAGGAGTTAACCTTCTTTTCCACATAGAAAATCGCGCCCACGTCCATTGCCATTTTGGCTTCCTTGTAGGATTTGGATACGTCCTTAAGCTCCTGAACCACGGTTCCGTAAGCCACCCTGACATTCATCATAATCTCCGTGCTCATCATATCGACGATTGTCTGGGCCGTCTGCTCAATTTCCTCGATGCCGTCCGTCTCCTCCAGAGATTTAATCAGTATCACGCTGCTCTCGTCCACAGCCGTGATAAAATCGCCTGACTGGGAAGAAAACATCCCTCTCAAAAATTCCATCGCCGTGGTGTCTTTTTCCGTTTTTGTCTCAATAATATACACTATCCTGGGAACGGTCACGTCGATATGCAGCTTTTTCGCTCTGTTGTACACGTCAACTAAAAGCATGTTATCCATCAGAAGATTCTGGAAAAAGTTGTTGCGGTCAAAACGTTCCTTATATGCGATGATAAGCTGCTGCAACTGGCTTACCGCAATTTTTCCTATAAGATACGCCTCGTCATTGCTGCCTCTGGCCACCAATATATATGCCGGCTCATTTTCGTCCGCTATCTTAAGCAGATGGTCCCTGCCAATCACCTGACTGTCCGCCGGGGAATCCGCAAAGCTGGTGAGAATCTCCGCCGCTATGTCGCCGCTGTCAAAAGTGGACGCTACCGGAAGCCCGTCCAGCCCAAACACGGCCAGATTAACTTTTGTGATGTTTCTAAGCTCTTCAATGCAGTTTAATATAATCTGTGTAGAAATCATTTTATCACGTCCTTTCCAAATATAGCTATAGTATAACAGACTTTTTGGACTGTTTGCAACAAAACATTCAGTTAAAACGCATAATCTCCTCTATAAAAAGAAGCACCCCTTATCGGAGTGCTCCTCATAGTAATCTTATTAGTTTGTGATTGTCTGCTCTGTCTCTTTGTCGAATACGTGAATCTTATCAACATCGAAGCAGAATTTGATTGTATCGCCCGGTCTTGCGGATGTACGGGAATCAACTCTTGCAGTAATCGGGAACTCTTCCAAATCAAAGTACAGATAAACTTCTGCACCAAGCAGCTCGTATACTCTTACGGTTGACTCGAATACGCATTTTGCATTCTGAACAACTTCAGGAGCATCATATACATCTTCAGGACGGATACCGAAAGTAACTTTCTTTCCGGCATAACCGCCGTCGATTAACTTCTTGGATTTTGCAGCGGGAAGAGGAATGCTCTTGCCTGCAACCTTAAGGCTTGCAACATCGCCGCTCACTTCTACGGTAGCGTCAAGGAAGTTCATCTGAGGTGAACCCATGAATCCGGCAACAAACAGATTGCCCGGCTTCTCATACAGGTTCTGAGGTGTGTCAACCTGCTGGATAACGCCGTCTTTCATAACTACGATTCTGTCGCCCAGTGTCATAGCCTCTGTCTGGTCGTGTGTTACGTAGATGATGGTGGTGCCCAGTCTCTGGTGCAGTTTTGCAATCTCTATACGCATCTGAACACGCAGCTTGGCGTCCAGATTGGAAAGAGGCTCATCCATAAGGAATACCTTAGGACTACGAACAATAGCACGTCCCATAGCAACACGCTGTCTCTGACCACCGGACAAAGCCTTCGGCTTACGGTCAAGCAGAGCTGTCAGGTCAAGAATCTTAGCTGCTTCTTTAACCATCTTGTCAATTTCATCTTTCGGTACTTTTCTTAACTTAAGACCAAACGCCATGTTGTCGTATACTGACATATGAGGATACAGAGCGTAGTTCTGGAATACCATCGCGATATCTCTGTCCTTAGGCTCAACATCATTAACAAGCCTGTCGCCAATTTTCAGTTCGCCTGAAGAAATGTCTTCCAGACCGGCAACCATACGAAGTGTAGTAGATTTACCGCATCCTGAAGGGCCTACGAAGATAATAAACTCTTTATCTGCAATTTCAAGATTGAAATCTTTTACCGCTTCAAATCCGTTAGGGTATACCTTGCAGATGTTTTTTAAAGATAAACTTGCCATTGTAATTTGCCTCCTTAAATTTTTAATTCACAATCAAGTCTGAAATCAGTATACATGAAATTACCGTATCTGGCTATGCCACTATTCCACAAAGATTTTATGATACCTTGTTGAAAATGCTTACAAAAGATATACGATTTTACAACGAGTGGCAATCTCACCAACAAATACCAACTATCAATAGGCACTTTGTACAAACTTCATTCTGTCCCGTCTTTTTCCGGCTCCGCTGCCTCCGCCGCGGCTGCAAAATCGTCTTCCTCCGTCCCGCTCTCGATGGGCGCAATCGTCCAGTCCTCGTCGCTGACGATTCCTTCCTCCTCCGGCTCGAAACGTTTAAACGTCTTATTGTAGAGAAGGGCGCAGACAAAGGCCGGCCCCGAAATCCCAAGGCAGAATACCACCGGCAGCACTTTCACGGCAAACAGCAGCAAAACCACGGGAATTATCCAGCATATAATCATAAGAACCGTCTTGGGAAAACTTAAAATCCCCATGAAAAGCGAGTTTTTAAATATATTTTTCGTGGTGTTGTCAAATCTGGCCAGAACCGGAAAAACATGCATAATACCGATAAGTCCCACAATGGCCACGGCTAAAAACGCAACCTTAAGCCACAGCGGAAAATTGACGCCGGAATATGTAAAAATGTAAAAATCCCCCGCCAGCACGATAATCGCCGCCAGAATAATCAGCCAGATAATCGTCGCCTGTTTGAAATTCTGCCTGAACGACTTAAAAAACTGTCTGGTAAGATGGCTGTCTTCATTTCTCACCATCTTTAAAACCACGTAGTTCAAAGCCGTCATGGACGCCCCTATGGTAACAATCGGAATACAGCAGACGAACGTCAGTAAATTCAAATAAATCAAATCCGCCATCTTGTTCAAACCGGAAAACAAAGGGCTTTCCAGGTCAAATAATTTTCCCACTATAAGTTCCTCCTATTTTCAGTTAACTATGGTTAACTGTCTTTCTTCAGTTTACCCGAAACCTGCCGATACTGCCTGTTCAGCTTTCGGTATGTAGCCAGTATCTCTTCCAGCCTTTCTTTCATATGCTGCATAATTTCTTCATAGTAGTCAAAAAACGTCTTTACAATTATCTTGTCATATTTCCCGGCTTCCGCGTCCTGCCTGATAATATCCAGCATTTCCTGCTCGGTAAAAGCCGCCCGGTAAGAGCGTTTATCCAAAAGCGCCGTCACCGCGTCCGCAAGCTGGACGATTTCCTGGCGGACATTCATCTGCGCCTCCCGAAGTCCTCTCGGATACCCGCTGCCGTCGCATCTCTCATGGTGGGCGGCCACAATTTCAACCACCTCCGCGGCCATACGGTTATGCAGAACCTTCTCCGCCACGTGCACATGCATCCTTACCTTCTTATATTCCTCCTCCGTCAGGGGCCTTGGCGCATTGACTATCTCATTGGGTATCGCTACCATGCCGATATCGTGAAGAAGTGCGCCGTAATACATCTGCTCCCTGTCCAGCCCGCCGACTCCCATTCTCTGGGCAAGGCTCTCGGCAATACACACACAGGTCACCGTATTTACCACCGCCGACTCCCGCCTGAAGCCCTGACAGTACATCAGCATTTCCAGGTACTTCTTTTTATCGTCATTGTTGAAAATCAGATAGCTGATAATGTCGTCCAGTTCTTCCTTATACTGGCCTTTCCTTACCTTTGTCAGCACATCGTATTCTTCAACCGCCATCTTAAACAGATTCAGCGCTTCCCGGCTCACCACCTTATCCGCCTGCTTTTCAAACATGGAAAGCTCAAACTTATCGCCCAAAGCCACCGCGTAAATATCAACCTTTTCGGCCAGATTCAAATACGCCGCAATATCCTTATATGCGAAATTCAGCGTTTTTAACTGGGCATAGTCCGTATGGTGATAAAGAATCACCGGCGCCAGCTCGCTGATAGGCGAAAGATGCCTGAAAACAAGATAACCGTATGTGGAATGGGACAGGGAAGTCCGCAGTTCGTACTGTATCATATCTTTCGGATTGTCCGTCTTATACGCGCCGATATCGTGCATGGACGCCATAAACGCAAAATCCGCAAGCTCGTATTTTTCATAACCGCCGTTGCATTCCAGCATTTTATACAAATAATACGCTACCCTCGAGCCGTGGTCCATTGCTCTTCTGTCCACCAGCTTGAGCGTATCCCTCATCAACAAAAAAATATCTTTACTGTGAATATATTCCATAACCCTCACCCTTCCACTATGATATATTCCATTGGCGTAAATATTATCCCGTCCTGCTGCCGCTTCGGACCCAAATCCTTAAAGCCTATCCGGTGGTAAAAGGCCGCGCCGTAGGGCGACGCGTTCACTGTCATCCGGTATCCTTTGTACCCCTCTTTCGGCCCCCGTCCGCATTCCGGCCCGTACCTTTTCCCGTATCTTTCTTTCACATAACACGCCACCGCGTCAATCAGAGCCTTTCCTATTCCATGTCTGTGATACCTTTTATCCACAAAAAGAAGCGAGATATGGCACTCGTTTCGCAGCGTAATCATTCCGGCCATTTTATCTCCGACATATGCCGTAACAAGCCGGTAATCCCCTGAAAGAAACATTCGCTTCAGCGCCGAGTCCGTTATAAAATCCTCAAAACTTCTGACGCCCTCCGGTGTGTAATCGCCCGCCTCAAATTCCAGAAAGGTTTTCCACGCCAGTCCCATAGCCTCTTCCCATTCATCCTGGCCGGCCGGCCGTATTTCATAAGATATCCCCTCGTCCATTGAACCGCCCTTTCAAACTACAGATATTTTATTATAACAGATTCCCTCCTACTTTACAATCAATGAACCGCCATCATTTTCGTTATCATTCCGGCAGGCCCTGAAAGCCGTTCCTTCCGGGAGCTATTTCCAAGGCAGACTTTCCCGGAAGAGACGGCTACTTTCCCACCTGATTCACCAGTGGCAGCCCGTTTTCAAGGGCGTACGCATTTTCAAGAGTTGTTTTGGCAATTGCGTACATGGCCTCCCTGGTAAAAAATCCCATGTGGGAAGTTACAAGCACATTGGGAAAGGTCATAAGACGCGCCAGATTGTCGTCCGTTATAATTTCGCCGGAACGGTCCTCGTAAAAAACCCCTTCTTCTTCCTCGTAAACGTCAAGCCCCACTCCGCCGAATTTTCCTTCCAGCATCCCCTCAATCAAAGCTTCCGTGTCAATCAGCCCGCCCCTTGAGGTATTTACCAGATAAACGCCCTTTTTCATGGCCGCAATGGAATCCCGGTTCACGATATGGTTTGTGCCGGATGTGAGGGGACAGTGCAGGGATATCACGTCGGACTGGCTAAAAAGCTCCTCTAAGGAGACGTATTCCGCTTCCAGCCCGTCCACCGGAAAGGGGTCGTGACAAATCACGCGCATCCCAAAACCGTTCAGTATTTTTATCATAGCCTGTCCGATTTTCCCCGTTCCAATCACGCCCGCCGTCTTTTCATACAAATCAATCCCCATAAGCCCCTGAAGGCTCATGTTAAATTCCCTTGTCCTGTTATATGCCTTGTGGGTCAGCCGGTTGACGGTAAGCAAAAGCGCCATGGTAAACTCCGCAACCGATTCGGGCGAATAGCTGGGAACACGCAGGAGTACAATTTTATCCTCCGCCGCTTTTACGTCCACGTTATTGAAACCGGCGCTGCGAAGCAAAATAGCCTTGACCTTCATTTCATAGAGCGCGTCTATCATTTCAGCGTTCACATAATCATTGACGAAAATACAGATTGCATCATGTCCCTTCGCCATGAAAATGGTTTCCTGATTGCAGGCCGCCTCAATAAAATGAATGTCAAAGCCATATTCCTTGCCCATCGGTTCAAACCAGATTTTGTCATAGGGCTTCGTCCCGTAAAAAATAATTTTCATATAGCACCTCCGTATATTTCTGACATGCTATATATTTTTACAGAACCGCCTTTATTTTATTCTTTTGCCTCTCACGAAAATATATTGCTGAAAAAATTCTTAACGGAATTTTTCAGGTTGGTAAAAAAGCTGCTGACCGCATTGGAAGCGGCGTTCTTTACCGCCCCTGACACCACCTCGTCCACATGGTCCACGAAATCCGTGCCGTATTCCTGATACAGACCCTGCGTTTTATCTATAATGTATTCGGCAGAGAATCCCAAATCTTCCAGCTTTTCCATGGCGGCGACCAGTTCGCCGGCGTCCTCTTTGCTGATGGTAACGCCAAATCTGCTCTCCCCCGCTTCTATGGCGTTTTGCAGACCCTCCCCGGAACTTAAATTTCCTTCCTTTACCTGTTCTTTCAGAAAAGAAAACACCTCGTTCGCCGTCTCCGCGTCTACCTCTTCAAAAACCGCAGACAATTTCTGCTTCACCTGGTCCATGATGTCCGACGCCCCGTTATCAACCGTCTCCCCGGCAAACACCGTCCCCGGCACTGCAAGCAGCAGAACCATACAGGCGGCCATTACCGCTAAAAACTTTTTTGCCATTTTTTTCCTCATTTCCGCGTTTATTTTTACTTTGATTATTGCTGATATTCCTTTACCCGCTCCAGAATCCAGGGGTAGATATCCTCATATACCTGCTGTTTGTTTTTCTCGTTCAGCAGTTCGTGCCTTGCTCCCGGATACAGCTTGATGGAAACCCTCGACATACCGGCTTTCCTAAAATCTTCGCAGGCCCTTTTGACTCCCGCGCCGTAATTTCCCACCGGGTCCATATCCCCCGCAATAAAATGCACCGGAAGCGCCCCTGGCATCGCCAGAAGGTTTTCCTCCTGATTTAAGCGGTCCAGAAGCGTAAACAGGGTCTGGAAACCGTTTACCGTAAAGGTAAACCCGCACAGCTTATCCGCCATGTAGGCGTCCACCACGCTCTCGTCCGTGCACAGCCAGTCAAAAGGGGTTCTCGCTCCCGGAATCCGCTCGTTATAAGAGCCGAAGGCCAGCTTATCAAGCATTTTCGCCACATGCTTCTGCCCAAGGAACGCCCCCTGCACTGCCGTTATCAGCTTACAGAACTTCACAAGGGCTTTCGGCTGCGAGCCGGTTCCGCATATAATCGCGCCCTGGATTCCCGTTCCGTACCGGAACAGATAGTTGCGCAGAATAAAGGAACCCATGCTGTGTCCCAAAATCACATAGGGGATTCCCGGATATTCCTCCTGGGTTATCTTTTTCAGGCGATGCACGTCCCTGACTACCACGGTAGCCGCGTCCTGCTCACAAAAATATCCGTAAGCGCCTTCTTCCCCTACGCTTTTTCCATGTCCTAAATGGTCGTCGCCCGTCACCAGTATTCCTTTTTCCCCCAGATACTGCGCAAGCTGTTCGTACCGCTCCACATACTCCGCCATACCGTGGATAATCTGGAGAATGCAGACCACCTTCCCCTCCGGCACCCACCTCACTGCGTGGATTTTCGTAGCTCCGTCCCTGGAATCAAACGTAAATTCTTCCTTTTTTACCATTGTAACCTCCCAATTTTATCCACCCCTCGCCGGCCGCAGGCGCATTGCCGCGCCACCGGATTCTCCGCATTTCGTCACGGCGCTCTGGCGGCCTGCAAAACTGCTTCGCTTCGCCGCGTCAGCAGATTTCCGCGCCCGCCGGCATTTCCTTTTCCGGCGTAAGCAGGGCCAGATTGCCCTCGCCATCCTCCGCGCACAGAAGCATTCCCTCCGAAAGAACGCCGGCCAGTTTGGCAGGCTTTAAGTTCACCAGAACCATTACCTTTTTGCCTACCATCTCCTCCGCGCTGTAATGCGCCTTGATTCCGGATACAATCTGCTTTACCTGGCTTCCAATCTTTACCTTGGAGCACAAAAGCTTCTTTGATTTGGGAACCTCCTCACAGGCGATAATCTCGCCCACCTGGAACTGCATTTTCGCAAATTCGTCGTAGGTGATTTCCTCTTTGGGCTCCAAATCTATTACATCTTCCGCATTGTCTGCATCCGCATTCTCGCCGGAAGCGGCCGGTACGGCCGCCGCGGCCATCCTTTCCGCAAACATTGCCTCCGCCTTTTCCGTCACTTCCTTTACGTCCAGTCTTGCAAAGAGGATTTGCGGCTTTTCCGTCACCTGATTTCCCGAAGGATACAGGCCAAATTCTCCTAACCTGTCAAAACCGCGCAGTTCTCCCTTAAGCTGCTCCGCTATCTTCTGTGCGGTTTCCGGCATGAAAGGCTCGAGAAGGGAAGCGCCGATTAATATGCTTTCCACCAGATTGTAAAGCACCGTGGAAAGACGCTCCTTTTTCTCCTCATCTTTTGCCAGCACCCAGGGCTCCGTCTCGTCAATATATTTGTTGCAGCGTTTAAACAGGGCAAAAATTTCCGTAAGGGCGTCGGCTACCCGCAACTCTTCCATTCTGGCGGTCACCTTTTCGCAGGTTCCCGTAGCAACCGCCTTTAAATCCCCGTCCACCGCTTCGGCGCAGCCTTTATCCGCCACCACGCCACCGAAATACTTGTTGCTCATGGAAATGGTTCTGTTCACAAGATTGCCCAGAACGTTGGCAAGGTCGGAGTTGATTCTCTCCACCAAAAGCTCCCACGAAATGGTTCCGTCATTTTCAAACGGCATCTCGTGAAGCACAAAATACCGGACCGCGTCCACTCCGAAAAAATCCACCAAATCGTCGGCATAAATCACGTTGCCTTTGGACTTGCTCATCTTGCCGTCCCCCTGTAAAAGCCAAGGATGTCCGAATATCTGCTTCGGCAGCGGCTCGCCCAAAGCCATCAGGAAGATGGGCCAGTAAATGGTATGGAAACGCACGATATCCTTTCCAATCAAATGCAAATCCGCTGGCCACAGCTTATGATACTGCTCCGTGCTTTCCTCCCCGCAGTGATAACCAATCCCCGTGATGTAGTTGGTAAGGGCGTCCAGCCACACATAAACCACGTGCCTGTCGTCAAAGTCCACCGGAACTCCCCATTTAAAGGAAGTTCTGGAAACGCATAAATCCTGAAGCCCTGGAAGAAGGAAATTGTTCATCATTTCATTTTTACGCGAAACCGGCTGAATAAATTCCGGATGGCTGTTAATATGCGCAATCAGCTTATCCGCATATTTGCTCATCTTAAAGAAATACGCCTCTTCCTTTGCCGGCTTTACCTCCCGCCCGCAGTCGGGGCACTTTCCGTCTTTCAACTGAGACTCCGTCCAGAAAGATTCGCAGGGCGTGCAGTAAAGTCCTTCATAGGCTCCCTTGTAAATATCCCCCTGCTCATAAAGCTTTTTAAAGATTTTCTGTACCTGCTTTTCGTGATAGCCATCCGTTGTGCGGATAAAGTGGTCGTAGGAGGTATTCATCAAATCCCACAGCCCTTTAATCGTTCCCGCAACGCCGTCCACAAATTCCTTCGGCGTAATTCCGGCGTCCTGGGCCTTTAACTCAATCTTCTGCCCGTGCTCGTCGGTGCCGGTCTGGAAATAAACCTCGTATCCGTCTTTTCTCTTAAATCTGGCGATGCTGTCAGCTAAAACAATCTCATAGCTGTTGCCGATATGGGGCTTTCCTGATGTATAGGCAATCGCCGTTGTAATATAATATTTTCCTTTATTCATAACTTCCCTCGCATTTTCTGTTTTTATTTTACCGGCGGACAGGGTGTATTATGCAAAGCAGACAATACCTCAGAATATCCGCCGCGCATTCGCCCGCCCCGGCATTCCCATAAAGCCTCTCAGCAGATTTTCAGGCTGACCACACTGCAGGCCGGAATCGTAAAAAAGACGCCTCTGTCCGTAAGCGTTACATCTTCAAAGACCGCTTCCTTTACCTTGTCAGGTTCGTCAAAGGTATTGCAGGCATTCATCTTTTCCGTCAGAATCGTGGCCTTTACTTCCTTTGGCTGCCGTTCCGCAAAGACAAGCTCCACATCCCGGCTTTCTTCTATGGAAAGGTTGGCGATGGTGGCAAGAATGCTTCCGTCCTTTAACATGGATACCGATTCTTTCAGGGAAGGCACCACATACTCCTCCCGTCCGGCCTTTGGCACATCCACAAGCTCACTGTCCAAAAGCTCCGCGTCCTGATGCCCCCGGTACATGTGAAATACATGATAGGTAGGCGTTAAGAGCATTTTATCCCCTTCCGTCAGAATCACCGCCTGCAGCACGTTCACCATCTGGGCAATGCACGCCATCTTCACGCGGTCGCAGTGCTTATTGAAAATATTTAAGCTGACAGCCGCCACAAGGGCGTCCCGCATGGTGTTCTGCTGATACAAAAATCCGGGATTCGTTCCCGGCTCCACGTCGAACCAGGTGCCCCATTCGTCCACAATAAGGCCAATCTTCTTCTCCGGGTCATAACTGTCCATAATGGCTCCGTGCATCCGGATTAATTCTTCCATATATAAAGCCTTGTAAAGCGTCTGATACCATACTTTTTCATCGAAACAGGTAGCGCTTCCCTTTTCCTCCCATCCTCCCGGGGTGGTATAATAGTGAAGGGAAAGCCCGTCCATGAACCCGTGGAAATCCTTATCCGGATGAGGGGACGCAAAGCAGGTGGCAAGCACTTTTCCCGTCCAGTCGGTATCATCCGAATTGGGCCCGCCGCAAATCTTCCGCACAGGCTCGTCTTTCTTGTAGTCTCTCACATAAGTCTGATATCTGCGGTAAAGATTCGCGTAATATTCCGGCGTCATATTGCCGCCGCAGCCCCAGTTCTCATTGCCCACGCCAAAATAGTCCACCTTAAAAGGCTCCTCATGCCCGTTTTCTTTCCGCAAATCCGCCATAGGAGAGACGCCGTCAAAGGTCATGTATTCCATCCACTCGGACATTTCCCTCACCGTACCGCTCCCCACGTTGCCGTTGACGTAGGTTTTGCAGCCAAGCTGCCGGCAAAGTTCAAAAAACTCATGGGTTCCGAAGCTGTTATCCTCCAGAACACCGCCCCAATGGGTATTAATCATCTTTTTGCGGTTTTCCTTCGGCCCGATTCCGTCCATCCAGTGATACTCGTCCGCAAAGCACCCGCCCGGCCAGCGGAGCACCGGCACCTTAAGTTCTTTAAGCGCCTCCACCACGTCCGTCCGCATACCGTTTACATTGGGAATGCCGGAATCTTCTTTTACATACAGGCCCTCGTAAATGCATCTCCCCAGATGTTCGGAAAAGTGTCCGTAAATTTCCGGGTTGATATGCCCTTTCTTATTCTTTTCATTAATATACAGCTTTGCCATTTCTGCTCCTTTAAAGTGACTTTCCCAGTCTTTTTCTATCTCATTATGGTATGTTATCGGGAGGGGTTTGTCAATAATTTGTGTACAAGGATTTTAATCCTGAAGATTTTATCCCAAATATTTTTCCTGAAAATTTTATCTATTGGTTTTATTTTACGCAGAGCCTCACCCATGCCTCACATACAGCCGGTAATCGCTGTCCCTCTCCGTCACGTCCCGCATAAAAACAAACCCCAGTTTATCCAAAAGCCGCATGGAAATCTGATTTTCCTTTTTCACGAGAGCCTGCACCTCGTCAAAGTCAAGCTCGCTTTTGGCATACCGAAGGATGGCCCTGCATACCTCATAACCATAGCCCTGATGCTGGTATCCGGCGTCTATCACAAAACCCAGCTCCGGCATCTCGTAGCCCTCCCGGACGCTGAGCCCGGCCTTTCCAATCACCTGCCCCGTCTTTTTAAGTATCACCGTCCAGAGCCCGTAACCGTAAAAGCCGTAAATCTGGTCGATGTAAGCCCTCATATAGGCCAGCTCCGCCTCCCGCTCCGTATACAGATTCTCAATATAAAGCGTAATGGACGGCTCCTTATAAATCCGGTAAAACTCGTCCACATCCTCCACCGTGCTCTCCCGCACCCGAAGCCTGTCCGTTTCCAGGATATCCCACGGAAGTCCGGCCAGCCTTTTATACGCTTCCTCATAGGACTGGTACTCCAGCATGAACACATCCTCCACCCCGTATCTGGCGGAAGGGAAATCCATACCCCTGTTTTTTTCATGGTAGAGAATCACCACATAACATCCGGCCTCAAGCATCCGGCGAGCCGCGCCGGGCTCGTCTGTGATAATCAGCGCCTCCGCCGGATTTACCCCGCTCTCGTCCAAAGCCGCGGGTATTGCTTTTTTCAGTACTACTTTAATCTGATGGGAAGATACTTTCTCATGGATTTCGCAAAGACGTGATTCCATAACAGTATAATAATATTCCGACAACAGAAACAGAATATATTTAAGCATTGCATAGTCCTTTCCGCTTTCCTTAACAACAGGAAATAAACCCGTATAGACATTATAACAAACATCCCCCGGAATTAATATATACAAACCAAAAACATTTTTTCATTGAAAAGTCGTATCACTTCCGCTAAAATGTTTATTATTACATAATATATTGAAAGGAAGTAAACAAATATGGCTCAGAATCCTGTTGTTACCTTTACCATGGAAAACGGAGATATCATAAAGGCGGAGCTTTATCCCGAAATCGCCCCCGTTTCCGTAAACAATTTTATCAGCTTAATCAACAAAAATTTTTATGACGGACTGATTTTCCACCGGGTTATCCGGGGATTTATGATTCAGGGCGGCGACCCGGAAGGCACCGGAATGGGCGGCCCCGGCTACAGTATCAAAGGCGAGTTTTCTTCAAACGGAGTGAAAAACGATTTAAAGCACACGGAAGGCGTTCTCTCCATGGCAAGAAGCATGATGCCCGATTCCGCCGGTTCCCAGTTCTTTATCATGCACAAGACAAGTCCTCACCTTGACGGCCAGTACGCAGCGTTCGGTAAGGTGGTTGAAGGTCTGGATGTGGTGAATAAGATTGCCGAGACAGATACCGATTATAATGACAGACCCCTTGAGGAACAGAAATTGAAAAGCGTGACTGTGGAGTGCTTTGGGGTGGAATATCCGGAGCCGGAGAAGCTGCCTGAATGATGGTGGTTCCGTGGTTTTCCATTCATATTTTGTTTACAAACCATTCAAGCAATCTTAAATTAATCATCATGGTTTAGACATTTCTTTCTTATATACTAATATCATAACAACGAAGCAACAAAACAGAGACGTCAGCCACAGTTTATTGCTTTTTAAATAACTTTTTCATAATAAAAGCCAAGGGACTTCGGTTCCTTGGCATCCTCCCTTTTCAGGGATATTTTCCGGGATTTAACAAGAGCCATCATACTGCCAAAAACACAGCGCCATGGGGACGGTGCATACAGCTGGGCTGATCCAAACCAAAAAGGGCTGTGGCATTAAGAACTTCCGACACAAGATACGGTATTTCCATAGGATAATATCCGCATATCCTGCGCTTCTATGTCTATATGCAACAGCCCCTTCCATATTCTTTTTTGCGCTTAGACCCATGTTTCAGCTCTATTGGTTCGTCCCAGCGCCGTCTCTTTTGGGTTTTATGCCTTTCCCACGGATCCGAACAGCTCCATCTTCTCCTTCACGGTATCCTTGATGGCCTGGGTTCCGGGAGCCAGAAGCTTGCGGGGATCAAAGCCCTTGCCCTCTTGATCCTTGCCTGCCTCGATGTACTTGCGGGTAGCTGCGGCAAATGCCAGCTGGCACTCGGTATTCACATTGATCTTTGCCACGCCCAGAGAAATTGCCTTTTTGATCATGTCCGCCGGAATGCCCGTGCCGCCGTGAAGCACCAGAGGCATCTCTCCCGTAAGCTGCTGTACTGCATCCAGAGTCTCAAAGCTCAGGCCCTTCCAGTTCTCGGGATACTTGCCATGGA
>OFFW01000645.1_pt1 | contig 24183 bp, 22 predicted proteins | sample 1521501 | NCBI WGS metagenome assembly OFFW01 (sample SAMEA3504107, study PRJEB24116) | mouse gut metagenome | biome: mouse gut; feature: mouse-associated habitat; material: faeces | place: Denmark | collected 2011
AATAATATAATTTTTATTTACTTTATAATTTCAATTTTATATAATACTTTTATGATTCATATAAATCATACAAATATCAACAACATTAGGAATAATTGAAAATACATTAAATAGACCTATAAAGGAGATTGTTCAATGGAAAAGCTAATAGGAATAGCAACAGCAATTTTAGCGGGAATAGGAACAACAGCCTGTTTATCAACGATAGGTATATTGGGTTATGCTTTAATAGATAAAGAGCCTGTAAACGTAGCTGAAGAATCCAGTAATACATTAGAAGTTCAAATGGAGGATTATTCTTCAACCGTCCCGCAAGTCTTAACTACATTCCCAGATAGTGTTGATATAGAAGGAATAAACTATGTTGAACACACTCACAATTATATTGAATCTGTAGACGTAAAAGCTAACTGTTATAGAGAAGGGAGATTAAAATATATCTGTGATATATGTGGAAATACATATTATATAGATGTCCCCGCTACAAAACATAAAGAAGATTTTGACTGGATAACTATAAGAGAACCAACTTCAAATGAAGCGGGATTGCGGGTTAAATACTGCATATATTGCGATTCAATAGCCGCAATAGAAGACATTCCTCACCTCAATAACGGAGTCCATGTAAATAATGAAGAACATGTTCATAGTTACGCAGTAACCACAGAACGGGAACCTACCTGTGTCCTTACGGGACTTCGTAAATATACTTGTAGCTGTGGAGATATTTACTCAGAACAGATTTCAGCGCCAGGTCATATTGCTACGGATTGGACAACAGTAGAAGAACCTACCACCACAACACTCGGTGCAGAACAACGTACTTGTACGGTATGCGGTATTTTATTAGATTTAAGGCGAATAGCAGTAAAGAAGGTACTTCCCAGTCCATCTTCTGATGCTTCCAGTGACACCAATATATCATTAAATACACCAACGCCAGCAGCTACAATCAAGCCGCAGTCAACACCTACTGCATTGCCAAGACCGACTAATGCACCAGTGGATACACCACGCCCTACCGGCACTCCACGCCCCACAAGCACTCCACAGCCTGTTATTACACCTAAGCCGACTAATACGCCAACGCATACTGGCAATCCTGATTATGACTGGCAGAAAAAAGTAATAGATGCTGCAAAAAATTATTTGGCTTCTAAAATGGGGTATTCACGTGATTCCCTGAAAAAGATGCTTGAAGATTTTGATAAATTTTCTCCTGAACAGGCTGATTATGGGGTTGATAAATGTGGTGCTGATTGGAATATTCAAGCTGTGATAAGTGCAAATAATTATTTGGCTACCGGAATAGAGTTTTCATATGATTCCCTGAAAAAGATGCTTGAAGATGTTGATAAATTTACTTCTGAGCAGGCTGAATACGGAGTTGATAACTGTGACTTTGATTGGTAGATATAATTTTAAGACTTGAAACTTTTATGAAAAACTACGGTCACAAGGTTACCATCCTTGCAGGCATTGCGGACTATAATGCGTTTGAAACAGTTAACAATACTTTACAAAATATTTCAGAAGGGGGATTAATTTGAAGTACGCCATTGAAGAACTTGATATTATGGAAGGACATGAATTTGAATATGCGATTGCCGATTTGCTTCGCCATAATGGATGGAGAGACGTAGAAGTGACACAGGGAAGCGGCGATTATGGTATTGATATTCTTGCACGCAGAGGCAGTACCAGATATGCCATTCAGTGTAAACGCTATAACAGTGCAGTTGGCGTTAAGGCTGTGCAGGAAGCCGGTCTTGGTGTAGACTACTACCACTATGATGCCGCCGCCGTAATTACCAATAATACCTTTACAAAGCAGGCTCAAAACATTGCTGCAGCCACCGGGGTCAGATTATGGGGAAGGGATTATCTGAAAGAATTGATAAGCAATTATGATGATGGCTATGACGAACTTTATACTCACAGTTTTTCTGTGGAGTCTGATGCAGCAAATTCCGGCACCTCAAAGGTCTGCCCTCTGTGTGGCCGGGAATTTTTGAGTTCTTCCTTCAAATGCCCTGTCTGCAATTGCAGTCTTGTCCCTTTTTCTGCCCAAAAGCCAGTGGTCAGAACGCCTCAAAAAAGAACTTTGCAGCAAGAAAAACAAAGGCCGGTTCCGCAGACACAAATACAGCAACATACGCAACAACATATAACTAATAAAACTACAGTCATAAAAAAGAAAAATAACTTAAAACAACAAAAGCCCTCTAAATTAAGCATTGCTGCTCTTGTCCTTTCTTTTTTAGGCGGGTTGAGCGCTATCGGAATTATACTGGCAATTATTGATTTACGCAAAAAGGACGGCCATAAGAAAACATATTCTGTTATTGCACTGATTATCGGCTGCTTGATGGTGGCACTGCTTGTCGCCCTGGATAATCATATGCATAAAGACTCCGTTGACTATCAAACAAAAAACATTGTAGGTAATGATAATTCCGAGTCCTTCTCTACAGACATACAGAATAATATGGAAAATCTCTCTCCTGATAATACGACGGATAATATTGAATTAGGAAAAGAAGAACAGCTACTTAACTCACTTTCAAATAACTCTTCGGTAAATGATAAATTGTTAGCATTTAATTATACCCCGGAAAATAATCATACTGAAATTGTTCTCGTAGGATTTACCAGTGGTTTTACAGATAAGCAGAATGTTGAAGGTACTTATTTCTATATTCTTGAAGTATTGAAATCTCTGCAACCACTTATTGATACTAATGTCTCTGTATCAGTAAAATATCCCATTTTAGATGTATATGGAAACTCAAGTGTACAAGATGTTATTTATGCATATTATACCTTAGAGACAATACAAAAAATAAACTTTAACTCATTTTACAGTGATAATATTCCAGTTATTGCTGATTATTGGGAAGATGCAGAAATTTTTCGAATTCAGGACTGAATTTAGTGATAAAAAACCTTTAGGCAAATGGCAAATCCTAAAGGTTTTTATTGCTTCACATATCATATCCAAATTCTCAGTGAAATTCAATTTTAGACTCATTTTTCTTAAACTGTACTTTTTTCTGTACTCTTTTTCGGATAAAAGATAATATAAAATAAAGCCAAAATAACCAACTCCCCCATTCTTTTCCTCGATTAACTCTATCTATAAATCAGAGTTTACACAGGGAGAATATTTTATTCAGGAGGCTTTTCTACTTAATACAGATTTCCGAAACGGTATTTTCCACCCCGTTGATTTGCAGCCTGACATAAACTTTTCCGTTTTCAAAATCATTAAGGGGATATTCTAACGGCTCGGAAAGAGACGTAATATCAACCGACTTTACCACATCCTCCTGTACCAGCCAAAGAACAAGTGTTGCCCCCTCGGGCACCGTTTTGCAGGAGATATCCGCATGGAGCAGTTGGGTGTCCGCGTCCGTAATCGTCATAATTCTTTCTTTCACAAATCCTTCGCTGGCGCTTTTAAAATCCAGTTTCCAGACGCCATCCGTATAGGCGTTATAATTCATGCTGATAACTCCCGTGTTCCAAACTCTGTCATTAGATGCAGTATTCGTATTGATACCGTTTCCGGCAGCCGCGCTGACGATAAAACCCGTCAGACTCATCAGCATGAGAGCCATGCTCACAATTCCGGCCGCGATATATTTTAAGTGATGTGTTTCCTGTTTTACCATAACGTTATTATCCTCCTTTTTGACAGGCGTTCCGCATTCTTCGCAGTATTTTGCCTTTAATGAAATTTTATGTCCGCAAGCGCCGCAAATGTCTTTTATTTCCGAACGGCGCAGAAAATAAATCAGTAATCCGATAAAGGGAGTTGCAATAAAAACCACAAGTCCCCACAGCACCGGGTCATCGCCCCGCTTTTTGCAGTCCTCATATACCCACGCCGCAAAAAAAGCGGAGGTACATAACGCAAAAATGATGAATCCAAAAAGCAGTGCGGGAAGCCATACAGAAAGGCCGCTGAAACCGTCGCTTTTTAGAAAGAACAGGCCAAACCGCAGAATTATCAGCAGTAAGACAATAAAAATACCGATATAAAGCGGAAATTTGTTATTTTTCGTATGATTCATGCCAATACACCCCTTTTCTCAATACGGATTGTGATATCCTCTTTTATGTTTGTTCTCTTTATACCCACTATGGTAATCAATACGCCCGCCGCGCAAATATAAAGGCATATACCGGCGGCAAAGTAAGACAGGTAAACGTTCTCGATTACTGTAAGGGCAAAAACAGCCAACAAAGAAAAAGTTACCAGATTTAATATCATAGGCAAATACCAAAGTGACAGGGTATGTGCGGCAGGCTGTTTCCGCAGAACGGCTTCCTGCTGATACAGCGCCACTTTGAGTTTATTATTCAGTTCCGGCGTCGGTGCATCCGTCATTTCCATAGAAGCCCGGATGACCTCCTCTAATTCCGTTTCAACGCAATTATTTCTCATAACCAGCGTCCTCCAATCTTTTTTTAATCAGGCTTCTGCCCTTGAATAAACGGCTTTTCACAGTGCCAGGCGGCTTTTTTATGATAGTCGCAATCTGCTCAACGGAGCAATCGGAAAGGTAAAATAACAGCAAAGGTATCTGAAACTTTTCCGGAAGTGTTTGAATGATTTGACGTACTTCCGCAATCAGTTCCCTCTGAAAATAGCTTTCTTCAATACTTTCTCCGGAAGACAGTTCCATTTCATCATCCAGATTGCTGCCGGGAGCAATCCTGCTGCGCCGGGCCTGCTTTCTTCTGTCGCTTTTCCAGAGATTATGCGCCAAAGAAAAAAACAATGCTTTGGGATTATTCTCCCAGTCAAGCTCCCATTCCGTTTCCAACGCTTTCAGGAAAGTCTGTTGATATAAGTCCTCCGCATCCGTTTTATCCGCACAGAGCTTCAGGCAAAATCTATAGACATCCGTCCCGAACTCATCAATACATTTTTCTATTTCTCCTGCATTCACTGCTTCACCTCCTTTACCTGTTCACTCTATATTCGCCATAACTTTTGATACGGTTCATTTTTTTACAAAAAAATTTAAAGGTCGTTTTTCTTACGGACTTAATAGACCCCGGCAGAAAATCCCCCGTTTCCGCGCCTTCAGATTTATGTTATAATGCTGGAAAAATCTGTAATCCGTTTTAAAGGAGTTCCGTTGGCATGAACATCAAAAAAGCTCTCATTACAGACCTTCCGACCATTCTCCCTGTTTATTCCTATGCCAGAAAACAGATGGCTCTAAACGGAAATCCCACACAGTGGGGAAGCAGCCACCCTTCCGCAGAGGCCCTGACGTCTGATATCGAAAACGGGAATTTATATATCATTGAAAATAACGGGCAGCCCGCAGGGGTATTTGCCTTTATTATCGGTGTAGAACCGACTTATCGGGAAATAAACGGGGCATGGCAAAACGAACTGCCCTACGGGACGGTGCACAGGGTTGCTTCCGGCGGCCTTGTCAGGGGTATCCTGAAAGCGTGTCTTGATTTTTGTGAATCCCTTACTCCCAATATCCGAATTGACACCCATAAGGATAATACTATCATGCGTCACCTTCTTGAAAAAGAGGGATTCCACGAATGCGGCACCATCCACGTGGAGGACGGCACGCCCCGGATTGCCTATCAGAGGATGAGATGAACCGCCGCCCGGTGACATTTTCTTATATTGATTTCTCCCTGACGGCTTTTCTCAGTTCCCCGGCCGCCTTTCTGATATCCGGCTGCGCCAGAATAGCGGAGACCACCGCCACGCCGTCTATTCCCAGCTTCATCAGCTCCGCTGCCTTTTCTTTGTCTATTCCTCCGATTGCCACGATGGGTATGGGAACGGCTTTCCTGACTGCTTGCAGTTCCTCCTTTGTTACGCGCTCTGCATCCCCTTTCGTCTGTGTGGGATACATTGCGCCCACGCCCAGATAGTCGGCGCCGTCTTTTAAGGCGCGCACGGCTTCCCGGAGGGACGACGCGGACACGCCCAGAAGCATATTCTTTCCGATTACTTTTCTTGCCGCCGCCGCGGGAATATCCCTTTGCCCGATATGTACGCCTGCCGCCTTCACCGCCAGGGCAATATCCATTCTGTCATTGATAATCAGAGGAATATGATATTTGTCCGTTACCTGCTTTACTTCCTTCGCCAGATTATAAAAATCCTTTGAAGATATCTTCTTTTCACGGAGCTGTACCATGGTGCATCCGCCCAATATAGCCTGCTCAACCGCTGTGCATAATGCCCGAAAGCTTACTGCTTTTTCCTCATTACTTTTCCCTGTAGTATTTTTCGCTGCAATGTTTTCTGCCGTATCCTTTGGGCTTTTGCTGTCCGCATTCTCCGCGTCCCTGCATATATTGGCGCGGTCTGTCACCAAATAGAGAGAATAATCATATTTCATATTTCACTCTGCCTCCTGTCTTTCCTTCTCACACAGCCCCGACTGATATAGCTGCCAGAAATGATGTGTGGGTCCGTTTCCTTTTCCAATCGAAAGGGAATGCTTAATTGCACCCGTCACGTAATCCTTCGCCAGACTTACCGCTTCCCGGATATCTTTTCCTTTTGCCAGCCAGGCCGCAACCGACGACGAAAAGGTACAGCCTGTTCCATGGGTATTTTTTGTCGCAATCCTTTCCGTGTCGAAATGAAAAAACTCTTTTCCGTCATACAGAACATCCAGCGCGCTGCCCAAAGCATGGCCGCCTTTTACCACCACCGCCCGGCTTCCCATACCGCATATTTTCCGCGCTGCCTTTTCCATATCTTTTACACAGGTAATTTTCATGCCGGCTATTTTTTCCGCTTCGGGAATATTCGGCGTCAGAATATCGGAAAGCGGCAATACGGTTTTTATCAATGTGTCAATCGCCTCTTCCGCCATCAAAGGACAGCCGTTTTTGGCATACATAACCGGGTCTGTCACTACAATTGGCGGCCGGTACTGCCTGATTTTTCCGGCAGCCGCTTCCATACTTTCCGGCACAGGCAGCATACCGATTTTCACAGCGTCCGCTCCGATATCCTCAAAAACGGCATCCATCTGCTTTTCTATCATATCTGCGGTAACGTTTTGAATGCCGATTACACGGCTGGTATTTTCAGCCACAACGGAGACAATCACGCTCATTCCAAAAACCCCGTGGGCGGCAAAGGTTTTTAAATCCGCCTGAATACCCGCGCCGCCGCTGCAGTCGGAGCCTGCAATACTTAATACTTTTTTCATAAATTTACTACCTCTCTTTCGTTTGTTTTTATATCTGGTTTTTTAGAACGCAAAAAAAGCTCCCGAAAAATCAGAAGCTCTTTCAAACGCCGTGTCTGCATTGTTGCCGGCTCATTTTGTGCATGGTTATGGCGTAAGAAATTGCTTCCCTACGCCGGTATTAGCCGACAGGTCAAGAGGTCAGGTCTTACCTTTTTCAACTTGTTCAGTTCCCTCGCAAACGTGTATTTTAAATATTCAATTATCCTATCAGTACATTTTTTCCCTCAAAGGCAAAGCCGTATTTCCTGATTTTCTCCGCCGGAATTCCTTTTTTCACAAGCTCCGTCCCGTACCGCTTTTCCTCAATCTGAGCAAGCGCAGACCTTACGGTATCTTCAAGGCTTTTGTCTTTTCTTGGATTGTATACCTTAAATTCAATTATAAAGGCGTCAAGTCCCGGCTTTTTGGGCGCCAACATAATATCATACCTGCCAAAGCCGCTTTCCCGGTTGGAGGTAATTGTATATCTGTCCGCCAAATCCACCATCAGACCCAATACGAATCCATGATAAAAACGCTCTGGCTCCAACTGTCCCGAAGCCCGTTTTCCGGTATCAAAAAAGCTGAAAGTTTCATTGGCGACACGATTCATATATTCATTCATGGCATCCAGGTCACCAAGAAGCAGCGCATCAAGAAATACGCCGTAAGCGTAAGTGTATTCCGAAAACCAGTCCTCAATCATCTGCTCGAACACTACCCTAACTTCCCTGTTCGTCAGCTTAAGGTCACATTCCGTTTTCCCGTCATTAATCTCGAAGCTCTCCAGTCTTAAATAGCCGCTGGCAAGTAACAGGCTCCATATGGCACTGGTTCTGTGGTTCATTTGATTAAACACAATCTGCTCGTCAATTATTGCGTGAAGCACTCCGCCATGAAGTAAATCCTCCATCGTTATCTTTACCGCCGGCTCACCTTCCCTGATAAGCTTACCTGCAAGGCTGTTGGAACTGGTATTTGCCCAATACGGTCTGAATTCCCCTGTATCCAAAAAATTTATGATTGACCAGGGATTATAAATATCCTTCCATTTTCCGAATGTAAATCCATCATACCAATTCTTTATTTTCTTCCCGTATTCCTCATCATATCCGTATTCCTCCAATGCCGCAAACACCTCTGCCTCTGTAAAGCCAAAAGCTGTTCCGTATTCATCAGATATTGATGTCACCACTTTAAGGTTATTTAAATCCGAAAAAATCGACTCTTTACTTATTCTTGTGATTCCTGTCATTATCGCCCGTTCTAAATACGGGTTTGTTTTAAATACGGAATGAAACATGCTTCTTATAAATGCCGTCATTTCATCCCAATATCCGTCCACATAAGCTTCCTGCATTGGCGTATCATATTCATCCAGAAGAATGATAACCTTTTTCCCATAATAGAGGCTTAAGTATTTTGACAAATGATAAATCGCCAGCGTAGCATGGGTATTGTCCATATTAAGCGATACCTGCCGGAAAAACTCCCTGTCCCTTTCCTCCAGAACATTGCTTTCAAGTAAAAAAGCATTATCCACATACAAATTTGAAAGCAACTGACATATCTTTTTTCTGGCTTCCTCATAATTGGTTTCTTTTACATTTGCAAAGGAAAGGCTGATAACCGGATAAGTCCCCTGCAAAACGCGGTATTTTTCTTCCTGCCAGATAGAAAGCCCCTCAAAAAGTCCGCCTTCCTTTTCATGCTTTACGGAAAAGAAATAATCCAGCATACTCATATTCAGAGTTTTCCCAAACCGCTGCGGCCTGGTGATAAGCGTCACGGCGTCCCCATTTTCCCACCATTTTCTGATAAAATCAGTCTTATCAATGTAAAAATAATTATTTTCAATTACCTGTTTAAAGTCCTGATGACCAATTGCAACAGTTCTTGCCACTATATTCCTCCATTTTCTCAACTGAATTGTATTCTCATTCTACCCCTTATTTTATCTTAGCACAAGCTGTTTTCCTTATTCATAAACTTCATTTTGTTGCTCTTTTCATCAGAATATAAACCTGATAGAATAACAGGGTAGATTGACGTCGAAATGTTAACGGAAATAAAAGCAATTTAAACTATGGAGTATAAAAAATGGATGAGTTTTTAAAATATGGTGACGCAGTAACTATCATAAAACGCGCCATAGAACAGAGTCGGTACAGAGCGGCTGTTTCCAGTAATTCCGAGATGCTCTCACTATATTATGGCATTGGCAGATATGTATCGGCAAATACACGAAATGGCACATGGGGAACGGACGCAATTCACAATATATCAATGCAACTTCAGAAAGAATTACCCGGATTACGTGGTTATTCAGAAACTAATATTAAATACATGCGACTTTTTTATGAAAACTGGTGTCCTTTTGTAAATCGTCAGCCGACGGCTGACAATTTAGAAGTAGATGGGCAGATGCTACTTTTAAAAACCCGTCAGTCAATGGCTGACGATTTAAACTGGAATGAATTCCTTTCTCTAAGTTTTTCTCACCATATAGAAATTATAACAAAAACAACAACAATAGAGGAACGCCGTTTCTATATCCATGAATGCAGCGTACACGCATGGAGTAAATATACTCTGCGAGATTATATCCGTTCGAATCTTTATCAAAACAGAACGTCTCTCCCAAATAACTTTGACCATGCTCTCACTGACACACAATATGCAATAAAAGCGACAAAATCATTCAAGGAGAATTACCTGCTGGACTTCATCAATATAGAGAATCTTGGTGAGGAAGACGAAGATATTGACGAACGTGTTATAGAAAATCAGATTGTCAAAAATATCAGGGACTTTCTTATCCGCTTCGGCACCGATTTTGTTTTTATGGGCAACCAGTACAGAATTGAAATGGCCGGAGAAGAAATGTTTATCGACCTTTTATTCCTTAACAGAGAATTAAATTGTCTGGTCGCGTTGGAACTAAAAACAGGAAAATTTAAAGCTTCCTATCTGGGGCAGTTAAGCTCTTACCTGTCGGTATTGGATGATACGGTAAAGAAGCCCCATGAAAACCCATCTATTGGAATTATTCTCTGTAAAGACATGAACAGGTCATTTGTTGATTACGTAATAAGAGATTATGATAAACCGCTTGGTGTTGCAACCTATAGAACAACGAAAGATATGCCGGACAGGCTCAAACAGGCCCTGCCAGATGCCGAAGTCTTGAAAAAACTGCTCGAAACACAAGATATGACTCCCGATTGAAGCGGGTTTTCCGCTTCAATCTTCAAAGTCTTTCCTTTTCACTCCACCGGCAGCACATTCCTCCTCATACTGCTATAAGCCATCGCGATATAAACAAGATAAACCAGAAAAAACATCCCCAGCGTAATTCCCAGTATCGCAACCGGGTGGCTTGCTCCCACCATAACTCCCGCCTCCACGTTTTCTCCCATATTCAAAATAAAGGGAATGCTGATGAAAAGAGGCGGAATTGCGGGCATAGCGTAATAAATTGCAAATTGCCTCCGCAGTATCTTCTCCATCCTGCCGCGGTTCATTCCCAGCTTGCGGAGCAGCACAAACTGGCTGCGGTAATGTCCTGCCTCGGAAAGCTGCTGAATGGTCAATATGGCAGCCGCCGTCATTGTAAGTATCAGTGCCAGATAACAGAGCGGAAAAACCATGGCTGCCGTGGCGGCGGCGCATTCCTTTTCAATTTGTGTTTTTATATAAAGGGTATCGTATTCTCCGTGTTCGTTGATTTCCTCAAGCCCCTTAGCCTGCGCTTCGCTTACCGGCGCCTTTGTCATTGCGGCGTAATTACGATGCGCTGCCGGGAGATTTTGCGCCGCTTCGTCAGGCACAACCAAAAGAAAGCCCCTGCCGTTGCCCTCCCAGGCATACTGGTTAAAATCCTCTGCCCGGATGCCGCCCGGACGAAAAGTATTCCCCCCGACCGTTATTGTCTCCTCATAATTCTCCAGCAAATCCTTTAAATACGGCTGACAGTGAATCAGATATTCCCCGGGATTAAGGAAAACCTCCGGGTAGCCCAGCATTTTACGGAGGATGGCGTAATCGCTGTATTTCATCACGGTATCACAGTCATAATTACGGTAATAGTCTGCGTTTTCCTCCACATAATCCATCACCTGCATATTTTCGCCCTGCCAGACAAAATAGCTGTGGGATGTTGTGAGGGGAATATTTTTTTCGATATATTCCCTGTAATCGTCAGCGTCCCGCCCTTTTTCTCCAATACCGATAAATAAATCGAAACAACTCGTCTGCCTTGCACGGTTTTCAAGTATTCCCTTAATTATCAGGCCCATTCCCTGTGAAGCAAGTACGGCGGTAAAAAGAAGCGAGATAGTCGCCATCAGCACTCCCATGGTCGCCAGTTTGGCCGACAGCGTGCGGAAAACCATAAGGTTCTCTTTCTGATACTTTTTCTTCGGACGTTTTTCAAAAAAGGCGGGCACACCGGAAGAAAAGCTTGCAAAAAAGCCATATAAAAACACAATAACGCACGCCGCCCCTATAAGTCCGAACCAAAAATTCCTGGCCATGAGAAACAGGGTTCCCACTACGCCAAACACAATGGAAACGGTAAAAACGCGCCTGCGGTTTTTGCTTTTGGAAATAACCTCCTTCTCATTTTTCCGTTCAAAATAAATTAAGTCATAAATCTTCATTTTTCGGATTCGTCTCCGGCTTTTCATCTGGGCAAGCAGATAGATAAGAAGGAAATAAAAAAGTGTAAGCGCAACCGCTTTGAGAGAAAAGGAAAAAGAAAAGTGATATCTTATCCCAAACATCGCCAGTATAACAGCGCGCAGCGCCTGATAAATCAGATTCCCCGAAAGAATCCCAAACACAAGACAGACGGCTCCCACCGCCAGATTTTCCAGAAAAAACAGCCGGGCCACCTGATTGTTTTCAAGTCCAATCAGCACATAGGTTCCGAACTCCCGGCTCCGTCTGGCAAACATAAATCCGGTGGTATACTGCACCAGCCATCCGATAATGCACACAATCACAATACTTGCCATTGCGATTGTAAGGGGAAGGGACTCCATCTGCTCGCACAAAGCAAGCAGCTCCCTTGAAAAAATCAGGCCGTTAAAGGCGTATATCAGCGCTACCGCCATAACCATTGTGACAAAGTAAACCAGATAATCTCCGGCCTGACGTCTGGCGTTGCGCAAAGATAATTCAGATAACGTCACTGATATCACCTCCCAGCAAAGCCAGCACATCCAGGATTTCATGGTAAAAAGCCGGCCGGGGGCGTCCCCCTTTTATCAGCTCGTTAAAAACGCGCCCGTCTTTTAAAAACAGCACCCGGGAGGCATAGCTGGCGCTGTACGCGTCGTGAGTAACCATAATAATTGTAGCTTCCAATTCCTGATTCATCTGTGTCATAATTTCCAGAAGATTTTTGGATGCCTTCGAATCCAGTGCGCCTGTGGGCTCGTCGGCCAGTATAAGCGACTGTCCGGCCACCAAAGCTCTTGCGCATGCCGCACGCTGCTTTTGTCCCCCCGATACCTGATAGGGAAACTTTTCCAGAATATCCGTGATACCAAGCTGCCCTGCCACTTTCTGCACCTGCCGCTGCACCTTATCGGCGTCGCGGTAATTTAGCGAAAGCGCAAGCCCGATGTTTTCTTCTATGGTCAATGTATCTAACAGGTTAAAATCCTGAAACACAAATCCCAGCCTCTCTCTTCTGAAACGGGCCAGCTCGCCCGCGGGAAGCTCCGCTATGTTTTCCCCGTCCAGAAATATATTCCCGGCGCTGACCGTGTCAATGGTGGAAATGCAGTTAAGCAACGTGGTTTTTCCGCTTCCCGACGCGCCCATCACCGCCATAAATTCTCCGTCCGCCACATCAAAGCTGACCCGGTCCAGGGCTTTGGTGACGTTGTTCCGGCTTCCGTAATACTTTTCAATATTTTGCACCTGTAACATAAAGTTTAATCTCCATTCCAGTACCGCATCTGTGCTTCCAGCGCATCCTGTCTGGAACGGTTTTCAGCCGCCTTTCGTCTGCAAACCGTTCCGTGCACTGTCCGCACTGATGCTGTTTTCCAGTACCGCATCTGTGCTTCCACGCGGCTTATGAAATTCAGGATACACAAAATGCGGCGGCCGTGGTAGCGAATTGATATTGATTTTTCTTACAGTTTTGTAAGGTTTTCCTTTGCCGGAAAAGTCAGGCTTACTTCCGTTCCCATACCTTCAGTGGAAGCGATTTTTAAATCCATCTGCAAAAAAGCAGTCAGTCTGCAGCAAAGATAAAGCCCCATACCGGTGGAGCCGCCCCGGGCGCGTCCGTTTTTTCCGGTAAATCCCCTGTCAAAAACCCTTGGCAGTTCGTGGGCCGGAATACCGATTCCGTTATCCTTTATGGAGAGCCGTACCTGCTTTCCCAGCGTCATTGCAGTCAGAGAAATTACCGGCTCCTCTCCGTGATAACGGGCGGCGTTCTGCAGTATTTGTCCTATAATAAAAGACGCCCATTTTGCATCGGTGTAAACCGGATATCCGGATTCCCGGCTTTCTAACCCCTCCGTCTCTATGCGCACTCCCTGCCCGATTAAAAGCGTCTGGTGGTTTTTGATGGCGTCCGATACAATCTGATGAAGGCTGCACTGTCTGATAAGGCAGTCCTTTTCCGGACTTTCCGCACGGGCATAAAAAAGAGCCCTCTCTACATGGGCTTCAATCTGGCCAAGCTCACGGAGCAGCTTATCTTTGTTTTCACCACCCATATTCCTGCATATGAGAGTGGCTGCGGTAATCGGCGTTTTTATCTCGTGCACCCAGCTTTCCACATATTCCCGGTATTCCCTCCCGGCAGCCTGAGCGTCCGAAACGGTCTCAATCATCGACTTCCCGCTGCGACTAAAAAGGGCAAAAAGAGCACGCTCAAAGGCGTCCTTTGGCGGCGGAGCGCATTCCCCGAACAGGTATTTTTCATTCAGGCCATCCATCACGGCGTTCAGCTCTTTCAGACGCCTTTGGCACTTTCTGTAGTCATAGACCTGCGTCAGGGTAAAATACACTAAAGCCGCAATCAGCAAAAGCGCGGCCACGCCGGGAGCCGTTCCTGTGGCAAGCAAAAACGACAGGGCAGTCAGCATGAAAATCCCCTGCAAAACAATGCGCCTGAAACGGTCTGACAAAAATGCTTTCAACGTCATAGCTGATACCCCATTCCCCGCCGGGTTTTGATAAAGTCCGGCAGACCTATTTCCTCTAACTTTGCCCGCAGCCGGGTAATATTCACGCTGAGGGTATTGTCGTCGATATATATCTGGTTATCCCACAAATTCTCAAGCAAATCGGCCCTGGACACAATTTCGCCCTTATCGGACATGAGCCTTGCCAGAATTTTCAGCTCGTTGCGGGTAAGCTCCGCTTTTTGTCCGCCCTTTTCCGCAATCCCTTTTGTAAGATGCAAAGTCAGCCCGTTTGCCTCCAGAATATCCGCATCCCGCAATCCGCCGCACCGGCGCAGCACGGTCCTTACTCTGGCAAGCAGTACCGGCACATTATAGGGCTTTGTAATGTAATCGTCTCCGCCAAGGCTTAAGGCTTTTAACTCGTCCACTGCGGAATCCCGGCTTGTGACGATAATGACCGGCGTCTGTGTTTTCTTTCGGATATCGGCGCAGAGCATCATACCGTCCCGCCCGGGCAGCCCCAAATCCAGAAGAACCAGCGCCGGAGCACTATTTATCACCTGTCCGGTCACATCTTCAAAATCCGTGACCAGTACTGTCTCATACCCTTCATTTTCCAGAATCAGCGCAAGCTCGTCCCGGATAGCTCCGTCGTCCTCTATCACCATGATTTTCTCCAAAAAAGCCCGCCTCCTTTCTTCCTGTTTTCACATAATTTGCAACCGCATCGCAAAAAATGCATCTCCATGCGGCCTGTATCTTCCTGTTTTCCTTATGATTCTCAACGGTTCATAATTCTTTTATAACATTTTCCTCCTCCGTAAAATTCCCCCCGTCCATACGCTCGCGCACAAATGGTACGTCTTTTCTTTTATAAAAAATATTGTGGTGGAGGTAAGCGTCCGGGTTCATGGAGGGGCTTATCGTTCCCCCCAAATCGTCATAGCTCACATTGTACCGGAAGGTATTGTGGATTGCCTCCTCCAGACAAAACATGACGCAGCCGCCCTCGTTTTGCCGGCTGTAATTATACTGGTAAACCGTTCCGTCGCCGGAGTCCGCGTCCCAGGCCATACCGTCCTGATTGAGCCTTGTGTCCCTCACTTCATTATATTGAAACAGGGCGTCTTTGCATTTCCAGGGCCATATGCCTGCCGCAACCTTTCCGCCCCGCGCTTCCGGAAAACGGTAAACGCGGTCGTTCATTTCCTCCGCACAGGAATCCGCCGTGTTGTGCTCCACCACAGGCTTAAGGGCATACATCACTGTGATGCCGTCTCCTCCCGCCTCTTTCACATAATTTCCGGAAATTTGTATGTCCTTATGCCCGTATTTTTCAAAAAGCTCCTCCTCCAGTTCCGCTTTCATAAATTCCCTGCTTTTATAGCTGTAGCCGACTGCAATTCCCCACCGGCTCACCTTATGCACAAAGCACCCTCTGACGCTCACTTTCTCATATCTGGCAACTCCCGTCCGCTCCTCGTCATCCGGTTTCAGGCAGGTAAAATAAATGCCTCCGTTATTCATGTGTTTATCGTAGACGTTCCCGTTTACATTCCGAACTTCCAGATTTTCCAGATGGATTTCCCGCAGAGTCCCTCTGTTTTTTGCCACAACGGCAACCCCTGTGCGATTCATTTTCCGGGGCGCTTCATAAATCTCACCCACGATTTCGCCCTGATTGCTGACGGCGATATCCCGCAGCGTAACATAAGCGCAGTCATAGAGAAGCACTGCCGAAGACACATACCCTTCTTTTGTATGCGTTGGTGAATCCAGCTCCGTCCCATAATCCTGATACCAGATTCCCTGTCCCCTGGCCGCAATTTCCGGCGGATTTCCCTCTCCGTACGCGCCTATTAATATCGGAGCCTCTTTTGTTCCCTGTACCGATAAGTGCAGAAACTGCCCCGGAAACACGGAGCCTCTTTCCAGAAGCACCTGCTCTCCCGGCTTAAGGGGCAGACGGTTCACCGCAAAAAGCGTTGCAAAAGGATGGTGTGCGCTTCCGTCGTTTTTATCATTTCCCTTTTGGGCACTCACGTAATAAATCCTGGATGATGTTTTCATATTCCTGCTCCCGTAGTCTCTTAAATAATACTTTTATAAATCAATTTATTTGTACTTCCTTCAGAAATGATATAACCTGTAGATGCCAGCATATTTAAATATCTCCAGGTCGTAGTTTCTGACTTACCACAAATACGCTTAGCTTCAGATGGCGTTATACTTCCTTTTTCCTCCATATATTCAACTATAGATATGACTTTTTTATAATCAGCTTCTTTCAAAACTCCTTTCAAAACTTCTTTCAAACTCCTTTCATTCTTAATGACATGTATATCCTCTAAAAAGGCCGGATGAATCGGGATTCTGATTCGCATTGCCCTTCTGTCAATATCCGTAAAAAACTCCGCTCTGGGAGAGCCATTCTTTTCCAATTCATCCTGTATGGTCGGGATTCCAGACGAGTGGCCTTCTGACAATTCCAGTTCTTTCAGAAATTCACCAAGCCTTCTGTTACGATAATATCTTGACACAAATCTTTTGCCTTCCGCAATGGTCTTTTCCGATATAGACCTGTCAATTCCCGGAAAATTCATTATATTTATACAATCCGGTTCTATCTCTATCGTTACCGGCTCGCAAGACATATAGTCTCTGTGATAAAAAGCATTTACTACAGCCTCCTCCACTGCCTGATAAGGATAATTCATAATTCTAAGGGCTTCCATTTGATTGGAAATTTTTATAACCTTTTCTCGAATAAAAATATTTCTGAATCGTTCCATAGTCGCCTGAATCATTTGAGGCACTGAACCTGTTATGATAGGATAATCCTCACTTAAGCCCGGATTTTTTACACTGCCCTCCGGAAATGATGTCATCTGTACATAAGTATATCTGAAAAATTTCTCGGGATGTTCGCAAAACAGCATTAATGCCACATTTTGGATATACCGAAGTTCTGGCGGCCCTTCCAGCAACTGCATGTCCTCCAATATAGATTCAACCCCGCGCTCACTCACTAGCTTTGCCAGCTTACTTCCCGTTTTACGCAAATGGTCCTCTAGAAGAACCGGAGAAATATCTGCAAATGTCGCCTTATGGTTCGCCCTGCAGTCAAAAGGTGTCTGGTCTGTCATATTAACCAGTTCCCTTTCCTGCTCTGCATTTGCCCTTACAGAATTCGTCAGATAACGAATATAGTAGCTGAATTTTTTATCTTTTTTTCCTGTAACATATTCCGGCACCTTATATGGCCTTTGCTGACCGGTTCTGGCCACAATAATCAATATCCATCTTCCATCTATCCAGGCCGGAATAACTTTGGGAAAATATGCCGGTGCCATCATATTATTGTAACCAAGCATTTCTCTTTGTATTTTATCTAACATATTCTCCGGAATCCCTTTTACCGGCCTCACGGCAACACCGTCTTTTTCTTCAACCCCTACAACAATATATCCGCCGCCTTCATTATTATAATCATTGGCAAATGCACAAATACTATGATAAATATCGTCAGGATTCCAACCTGTTTTAAATTCAATACGATTTGATTCTATTCTATGCTTTTTCAATAAATCATCTATACTGATTTCCAGCTCCATCATTTCACCCCAATCTGATTCCGTTTACTTATTACCATAGCAGCTTCAGATAAATAAATCCTTTCCATATCAAAGTTCACATAATAAATCCCGGATGATGTTTTCATATTCCTGCTCCCGTAGTCTCTTTTCGATAATTGTGCTTACTTCTCTGTAGCCAAAGCCGTCCCCGTTATATCTGGTAAACAAATCCCTGTTTTCATCGTAAAAGGCTCTCTTTTTCTCCTCCGTAATTTCTCTGTATGGATATCTTCCCACCTGCTCTCCCTTAAAGACCGTGTAATCTAACTTAAACTGCGTCAGCTCATACTGCAGGTACATGGACGGCGTATAGTAAACAGGGCCATATACGATTCCGCCCTCAGAAAGCGCCTTTTCCGCCTCCGCATTTTTCCTCCGTCTCCGCTCATCCACAACCTCCAAATCCGGCGTAGGAATCAGGTTCATCCACGCTGCAATCTGAAGTCTTGCAAGGACCTCGCTTACTTCCTCTTTTGAAGTCAACCTATAAAAACCGCCGTCTGTCATAACATTTTACCTTTACTTCCTAAAATGCTTTTCTTTTATAGTAATTAAAGTATACGTGAATTTAAAGGGAAGCTCAACCTGAAAATCCTGAAATACACATAATAAAAAGGTGTAAAGCACGCGCCAATCGCAGCCTTACACCTTATCCGCTTTCTACAAAACCTTATCCCCCACCGGCCTGTACACTTCTATTTCATTCATCTCTGCCGGTTCCGCATTTTCCACTGTCCATACGTCCCCCGGCTTCATATCGGGAACAGCCAGCGCTTTCCCTTTCAGCTTTAGCACATACCCTTTCACCGTGTATCGGGGAAGATGGTTCTTGCATGTAACCGTAAGCCGGCCATCCTCCAGCCTGACGTCAAGGGGTGAATATTCTTTCCTCACAGTATAATAGGAAGGCTTGGGCTCGCCGCACAGTCCCGCAGAGCCGTGTACCCGCTTTTTCAGCTTTCCCTCGCCGTCCTCGCCCATCTGGGTACGGTAATCGTTCAGGCAAAAATAAATAGTGCCCGCAATATTGGGATACTTCCTGTAGCATGCCATCTTTTCCATGAAAATCGCTTCCCTGCGCTTATCCCCGCCGTCAAAGGCCGGCTCGCACAGACCAAACTCCGAAGGAATCATGGGCTTATCGGGATTCTGCTTCACGATGGCGTCCCATTCCTCATACTGGTCATACCCCTGATGCCATGTTCCGATGTAATCGTTAATCATCATCACGTCCCCGTCCGTGGTGCCGTCAACGGAATGTCCCTTGTAAATGGAATTGGAAACATAATTGGCCGGGCGGGAAGGGTCAAGCCGGTGGGTATAAGCCACCGCGTCCTTTATGTACTGAATGGTTTCCTCACACTGTCCGTCCAGCTCGTTTCCCACGCCCCAGGCAATGATGGAAGGGTGGTTTCTGTGAAACGCCACCATCTCGTTCATCTGCTCTTTAAAAACCTCCCACTGCCGCTTTCCGGCTCTTGGCGGACGCATTCCCCAGAAAGGAACCTCCTCCTGCACCAGCATTCCGTGGCGGTCACACCAGTCGAATACCCGGTCGTCCTGCTGCCAGTGAAAGCGGGTCAGCACGCTGTTGGATTCTTTCAGAATAAGAAGCATTTTCTCAAGCTGTTCCTTCGGCTCCGCCATGCCGAAAGCCGGGTCGGAGCCGGGCATCCACTCCGTACCGGGAAGCTTCACCGATTCTCCGTTTAGGTAAAGCTCCCTTCCCTGAACCCGCAACTCCCGAAAACCAAACACCACCGTCTCCCTGTCAAGAATTTCCTCTCCCCGCTTTAAGACCATTTTCAGGGTATAAAGACAGGGGCTGTCAAAATGCCAGTAATTCACCGAAGGCAAAACTCTGCCCGGAATTTGTGCTTTTCCCGCCGCTATGCATTCCTTTCCTTCGCAGACGGGCTTTTGCGTGTCTCTTTGCCCCTCTCCCCCGAAGGCATTCTCCAGGGTATCGAAAGAAGTTTCCAGGCCGCAGTCTTTTCTCCCGGCGTCAGCCTCCGCATCATCGCAGCCCTCATAAAGGCTCCATTCCATAAAAAGCCCTTCCTCGTCTCCGGCGCTGTCAACCATTCCCGAAAAACCAAACACGGCGCTTCCCTTATCCTGCCGCTCGTCCCGCAGCGTAATAACCGGCCGCGCCGTCACTTCGAGATTTTTAAGAAAACTTTTTCCTGTAACCAGAAGCTCCACAGGCCGGATAATTCCTCCGTCGTTTGCCCAGTCAAAGCTGGTGTCAAAGGGAAGCATCTGCTCCGAAAACCGGTTGTCGGCTTTAACCACAAGCTGATTTTCCTCCCCGAACCGAAGCCCGGCGGTCAGTTCCACCACAAAGGGCGTATACCCGGAATTTAAATGGCAGCCAATTTCCTCTCCGTTTAAATAAATATGAGCGTCATGGTACACGGCACGAAACAGCGCCCGCACCCTTTTTCCTTTCCATGCGTCTTCCGGTACAAAAGAATGGCAATACCAGCCAATCCCCCAATACTCCTCCGTTCCCTCCTCAACATTCCACGTGTGGGGTATCGTCACTTCCCGTCCCTTTTCGAGACAGGTAATTTCCTCCCCCGGTGCAAATTTCCATTTTTCAAGATTTATTTTTTCAAGTGCCATTATACGTTTTTCCTCCGATAGCCTCGCGGTCTGCCGCCGCCAAAAAAGTGTTTTCCGTTTTCTATCCCTTTACCGCTCCAGCCGCAATTCCCTTGATAAACGTCTTTGAGCAAAGGCTGAATATCACTATCATGGGAAGCACGGACAGGCCAAGGGCGCACATAATTGCTCCGTAATCGCTCCTGAAAGCGTTTGACAGGCTGTTTACCATAAGAGGCACCGTAAACAGTTCCTGTCTGTTAATCAAAATAACGGGCAGTACATAGTTATTCCAGGACGCCAGAAACACCAGCGTGGCCAGCGTCATAATTCCCGGTTTGATGCAGGGCACCACTATTTTTATAAAGATTCCCGGCTCCGAACAGCCGTCAAGCCTTGCCGACTCCAAAAGCTCGTCGGGCACGCCGTCGCTTGCAAACTGGGTCATAAGGAATGCGCCCAAAGGGTAAGCCGCCCAGATAAAAATCAGTGGGAAAAGGGTTGACAAAAGCCCCATATTTTTCATTTCCAACATATAGCCAATCATGGAAATCTGTCCCGGAATCATCATAATCGCCACGATAAAGGCAAAGATGGCCTTTTTTCCCTTAAAATCGTATTTGGCAAGGGCAAAGCCAATCAGGGAGGATACCGTCACGCTGATAATAACCGAAGCTGCCGACACGGCAATGGAATTTATGTACGCCTGAAAATATCCTTTCGACACTACCATTTTGAAGTTTTCAAGAAAGTAGCTTCCCGGCAGCACCGGCATTCCCTTAAAAATATCCTCGCTGTAGTAGGTACTCATTATAAACACGATATACAGGGGAAAAAACATAACCAGCGTCATCAGTATCAGCAAAATCTGTTTTACCGCCGCCATGGCTTTCTTTTTGGTTTTTTTACTCATTCCTGTTCCCCCTTCCGCTAATCTTAAATCCTACAATCGTAAACAGCATGATGACCACAAACAGGGTATAGGCGATGGACGCGCCGTAGCCTAAACGGGAATCAAGATTGAAGGAATCATTGTAGAACTTCCACACCGTTGTAAGCGCCGTGTACCCCGGGCCGCCGGTCTGCCCGTTTCCTAACGCCGCCCAGCCGCTGAACAGAAGCTTGGGCTCCTCGAACATCTGCAGGCCGCCGATTACGGAGGTGATAATCAGAAATCTTGTGGTGCCTTTCAGCATGGGAATCGTAATTTTTGTAAATATTTTCAGGTTGCTCGCTCCGTCCACCGCCGCCGCCTCGTATACCTCCATAGGCATGGACGTCATGGCCGCCAGATAAATCGTCATGTAATAGCCCAGCCAGCGCCACACTACCATAACCACAATCAGCACCTTAGAAGCCGTTTCGCTCCCCAGCCAGAAAAAAGGCTCGTCTAAAATCCCAAGCCACACCAGAATTTTATTGACATATCCCGACTGCCAGTCAAAGAGGTAGGAAAAAATAAAACCGATTGCTACCGGAGTGGTGATATACGGAAAAAAGTTGACTGTCTGATAAAGGCGTTTGCCTCTGCCGATATCAAATAAAAGGTACGCCACCGTAAGCCCCAGAAATACAGTAATCGGCGTGGAAAACGCCATCAGGATAATCGTATTTTTCAGCGATTTGAAAAACAGGGGGTCTTTGGTAAACAGATTGATATAATTCTTAAGGCCGATGAAGGTCTTTGTTCCGATTCCGTTCCAGTCAAAAAAGCTCAGCTCCAGAGAATAAAGCATGGGATACAGACTGAACAGGAAATAGGCAATCAAAAACGGCGCGCTGAACAGATAGGGCCATTTGTTTACTTTATGTAATGCGCTTTTTTTCTTTTTATTCATATATGCTCCATTTCCGCTGTTTTTTTATGGTGAAAAGGAAAGCTGCCAGATTCCGGCAGCTTCCCTTACATCGTTCATGTTATTACTTTATTGTAGCGTTGGGAATCAGGGTCTGTACTTCTGTCTTGAATGCCTCCATAGCTTCTTCCGCTGTCATGGACGGATTTCCCGTCATCTGGGTGGCAACATTCATTAACGCTGTATTCACATTGGACTGATGCTTAGTCTGAACCTGCCCCTGCGTGGTAATGGCAATCTCGTTTATAAAATAATCCGCAAGATTCTGCCCGCCAAAGAAATCGTCATACTGTCCCTTTTCTGTAAAGAAATAAGAATCGCTGCTCTCGTAAGGAGCCTTGAAGCCTGTCATAAATCCGAACTGTCTGTAAGCTTCCTCTACGCCTTCACCTGTACAATATACTTCCTTAATATACTCCCATGCAGCGTCTTTGTTTTCACTGCCGGAGTAAACGCTGACGGAAGTTCCGCCGTATGTAAATCCGTCCTCAGGCGCTTTTGTCAGTCCCCAGTTGCCGGAACCGTCCGGGTCATTGGTTGCAATGCCCCACTTAAGGCTCCAGGGAGCGCAGGGATAAAAGAGAACCTCGCCTGCCGCATAGCTGTTTGCCATTGCCGGTGTGGAGTCTTCCTGTTTGCCCAAAATTCCTGCCTGGTTAAACTTAGTTGCGGTTTCCAGAACATCCATATAACGGCCTGTCAGGTCAATGTTATCACCGTCAATATAATCCTTCACATTCTTATTATTTAAAAGGTCTTTCAAAACAACGGTCATGCCCGGGAATACGGTCACTTTTCCGCCGCTCTTTTCCACTACCTGCTTTCCAACCTCAAAGAGTTTATCCCATGTTGAAATCATCTCTGCGATTTCGTTCGGGTCGTCGGTTCCCAGATATTCTTTTGCCAAATCCCTGCGGTAAGCAAATCCGCTGGGACAAATCTGCTGCTCAACACCGTACAGCTCACCATTCGGGCCGGCTCCTAATCTGTTGGCAAAATCAAACATATCCTCAGCCTTTACGTTGTAAGGGTCTTTTGAAAGGTCTTCCAGAACGCCCAAATCAAAAAGCTTTCCTCTGTATGCCATCTCAGAAAGTACAATATCCGGCACGCCGCTTCCGCTTGCAACGGCGCTCTGGAACTTCTGGAAATAGTCATTAGCCGCCACTACCAGAGTTTCAATCTTTACATTGGGATGTTTTTCCATATACCACTGTGTCATATGGTTTAAGTGGGCCTCGTCCCAGTCCCAGATGGTAAGCGTAACTTCCCCGCCTTTCGCTCCGGCATCGCCGGACGCATCCGTATCTGCGCTCCCCGTATCTTCTGCCGCAGCGGTGCTTCCCGAAGAAGCGCTGCTATCGCCGCCGTTTCCGCCGCCTGAATTTCCGCAGGCGCTCAGAGAAGCTATCAGCATCGCCGAAGCCAGTATAACCGCTATTATTTTCTTTTTCATAAAACTGCTCCTTTCTTTCCCTGTCACGTGCTAAATCTCTAAAAAGACATAATATAAATGGCTAAAATAGTTTAAATTTCGAAGGCCTTCTTTTTGTTTCCGTAATATCAGTATAGCACAATAACAGACAAGTAAAATGCTGTATCTTTCCATTTGATGGACTATATTCCTGTAATTCATCAAAAGCTGGCACGCTTCGCGAGCCAGCTTATTGTAATAACAAAACCTTCCTGC